>Ga0210019_1001321_pt1 | contig 26953 bp, 26 predicted proteins | sample CryGeyCG2114_020_2_FD_183969 | JGI IMG/M metagenome (GOLD analysis project Ga0210019, IMG submission 183969) | Groundwater microbial communities from aquifer - Crystal Geyser CG11_big_fil_rev_8/21/14_0.20 (SPAdes) (version 2) | ecosystem: Environmental > Aquatic > Deep subsurface > Groundwater ...
GCGACACGGTGTCGAAAGAAGAAATAAAAAAGAAAATAATTGCCCTAAATAATATCCATAAAAATGTTCTTCCCATTTCTATCCATGATTGGGACAGTTTAGAAAAAGTAAAAAAGATTTTAAATAATATAAAATCCAAAAAATAATAAAGCATTGTGTTCTTGAAGTTTCAAGATATGAATAATTTGATTAAAACAATTAAATATTTCCGAATTAGTTGGTTTTTTTTATTTATTCTCTCCTGCTTTGTTTTTTTTCTTTATTTTCTCTCTCTTTCTTCTAGTTTAGAAATAAAAACAAAAAGAGATTTAAATCTTGCTTTAGGAAATAAATTTGCCGAGCCATTTTATGCCAAAGGATTTTACGTAATCTCTTGGACGGCCAACGATGAAAAAAAGATCAACCAGTTAATTAAATTGCTCAAAGAAAACAATTTTAATGCTTTAGTCATTGATATTAAAGACGTTTCCGGCAAGATTGCTTACTCAAGCCAAGTTCTTCAAGTTAAACAATGGCAGACCAGCGAGCCAAAAATTAAAGACATAAAAAAACTTGTTTATCATCTGCATCTTTTGGATATTTATGCCATTGCCAGAATAGCTGTTCTTGAGGATGCTATTTTGCCAAATGTCCGGCCCGATTTAGCCCTTAAAGATAAGTATACTAAAGAGCCCTGGCATGATTTTAAGGGCATGACCTGGCTTGATCCCAGCTCTAGAGAAGTTCTTGATTACCATGTCGCCTTAGCAAAGGAAGCTTTTGATTTAGGTTTTGATGAAGTTAATTTTGACTACCTTCGTTTTCCTTCTGACGGAAAAATCGAAAATATTGCTTACCAAGATAATATAGAAAAAAAGAAAGCGGAAATTATTAAAAATGTTTTTATTTATTTCAACCAGCATCTCAAAGATGAAGGGAAAATTTCAATTGATTTTTTTGGTTTAACTCTGTGGCATTTGGACAACGATTCCGATATGAATATCGGACAGAGATTAATCGACGCTTTACCTTATTTTGATTATGCCTGTCCAATGGTTTATCCCTCACATTATCCATCAGGTTTTTTAGATTTAAAAAATCCGGCTGAATATCCTTACGAAGTAATTAGCGCAAATTTAAAAAAAATGGAATTAGTCAAAGAAAAAAGACCTGACTGGGCGCTGAAAATCAGGCCCTGGCTTCAGGCTTTTGACCTTGGTGCTATTTACAATAAAGATTTATTAAAAAAAGAAATTAAAGCAGTGGAAGACAATGGAGGATATGGCTTTCTATTTTGGAACGCCAGAAACGATTACACCGTATTTAGAGGTTTCTCGGATAAATAAAATTATGAAGATTTTTGTGAAAGCAAAACCGCTTGCCAAAGAGTCAAAGGTTGAAAAAATTGACGACACTCACTTTGTCGTTAGTGTGAAAGAGCCGCCTCGACAAGGCAAAGCGAATATCGCTATTGCCCGGCTGCTTGCGGCGCATTTTGATGTTGCCCCTTCTTGTGTTCGGCTTGTCTCTGGCTTTGCCTATAAAGAAAAAACTTTTGAAATTTTTAACTCTTAAATTATGAAAAAACCAAAAAGCTGCCATTACATCCAGATTGCTACGCCTAAGAGATATCTGCTCGACGGGCTGTGGTTTGGCAGCGATAAACCCAAGAAAGGGATTATCTTTGTACACGGCTTAGCTTCGACAGTATTCGTCGGTCATGGCTTTCTTGCGCCTCTTGCCTTGAAAGAGGTGGCAACAATTTTTTTCAGCAATCGCGGTCACGATAAGGTAACAGGAATAAAAAAGATCGACCGAAAAGCGAAGAAGGGATACATTCGCGAGATTGCCGGCGAGGCCCAAGAGGTATTTACCGACTGCGTTGACGATATAGAGGGAGTGGTTAATTATCTTTTGAGAAGAAAAGTGAAGGATATTTACTTGGTCGGTCATTCTACTGGTTGCCAAAAAATAGTCTATTATTTAAGCCAGAACGGTAAACAGAGAAAAGTTCGGGGAGCTGTTCTTTTGTGTCCTATAAGTGATTACGCGAGCACGAAGAAATCTACTGACTCAAATAAGTTGAAAAGAGCGGAACAAGTAGCTCTAAAACTCGTTAAGAAAAAGAAGCCTCATGAATTTTTGCCGAGCAATATCTGGTCAGACCTTCTTGACGCTCAAAGATTTCTGAGCCTGTACACCCCAAACAGTAAAGAAGAAATTTTCACTTATGCTCAACCACGAAAAACGCCTCGAACCTTACAAAAGTTAAGGATTCCCTTGCTCATCGTTTTTGCAGAAAAAGATGAATATCGCGATCGGGATAGTAAAGAGATGGCGCGATGGTTTGAGGACAATATTAGATCTACGCAAAGTACAATATCCATTATTCCGGGCGCACTTCATAGCTTTAATGGCAAAGAAGATCAAGTAGCAAAAGTAATAGGATCTTGGCTGGCAAAGAGGTAAAACAAAAAAGTCTTCTTTATGTCCTCTTTTAAAGAAAAAGTCCTAGAAGTTGTTTCTAAAATTAAGAAAGGAAAGGTTTTGAGCTACTTTGATTTATTATTTAAATTTTAATCGATAAATTATGGCGAACAAAAAAAGTTTTTCTACTGGGGAAGCAAAAAGAGTAGGGGAAGCATTAGGTATTGATTGGAGCAAGTTTGATGTTGAGCAATTTAGAATGGGCATGGATGTAGAATTAGAACATGGGTTAGTGAACCCTCAAACTAACCTGACAAATGACGACGAAATAATGACCGGGAAAATCGCCCTTGCTCATTTGAACGAATTCTCTGACTATTACACCAGATTAAAAAAAATGGAGAAAGAGGCGGATGATTATTGGAAGAAATAGAATTTATGAACATTACCTTAATTGGCATGCCAGGCGCGGGGAAAACGACTTTGGGCAAGAAAATTGCCCGAAAATTAGGTTTCAAATTTATAGACTTAGACAAAAAAATAGAAAAGAAGTTTAAGCTTAGATTGTCTAAGATTGTAGATAAATTAGGAGAGAAAAAATTCTTAAAAGAAGAAGAAAAGGCTGTTTTAAAACTTAAGAGAATAAACAATTGCGTTTTAGCTCCTGGCGGAAGTATTGTTTATAGTGTTAAGGCGATGAACTTGCTGAAAAGAATTTCTTTAGTTATTTTTTTAAGATCTTCTTTCGCGAAGATAAGAAGACGAGTTGGTGATCCGGTTAAGCGAGGAGTCATTGGTATTAAGAGTAAAAGTTTAAAAAAGATTTATGAAGAGCGACTGCCTCTTTATAAAAAATATGCTGATTATATTTTAGAAATTTAGAACTTATGAAGAAAGAAGAATTTGAAGCATTAGTCAAAGGGGCAATCCTGGACTTGCCTTCTCCTTTCCGCAAAAAGATGGAAAATATTGCGATCGTGATTGAAGCAAATCCGACTGAAGAGCAATTAAAAAAAACAGGTATCAAATTTGGCAATGTTCTTTTAGGGCTTTATGAAGGCGTGCCAGAGATAACCTGGGGGAAAAAAATATCTTCTCATCTGCCGGACAAGATTACTATTTTTCAGGATTCAATTGAAAACTTAGCCCCGTCTGAAGAGGAAATCAAAAAATTAATTAAAAAAGTTGTTCGTCATGAGATCGCTCATTATGTGGGATTTGACGAGAAAGGAGTTAAAGAATTAGAAAATAATAAATTATAGATCGTTGTTTTTAATCTCAAATTTGCTATGATTTTGTTATGAAAGAGGCGATGTTTTATGAAAAATTGAAAGATAAAAAAGTCCATTGCCGTCTTTGCGCTTTTAATTGTGTAATTTCCGATGGCGAGGTGGGCCGTTGTCGAGTGAGAAAGGATATTGATGGCAAGCTCTACTCTTTGGTTTATGATAAAGTGAGCACGATCGTCGTAAATCCAATTGAAAAAAAGCCATTGTATCATTTTTGCCCCGGCTCTTCTTGTCTTTCTCTCTCCACTGTTGGCTGTAATTGGCGATGTAAATTTTGTTGCAATTGGGAAATTAGTTCAGCAAGAGAAATTGCAGGAGAAAAAGTAACGCCAGAGGAAATAGTAAAAATGGCGATTGAGAACGGCTGCCAAGGATTGAGTTTTACCTTTACTGAGCCGACTATTTTTTATGAGCTTTCTTACGAGACAGCAAAGATAGCGCATAAGAAGGGTTTATACAATACTTGGGTTTCCAATGGTTACACCAACAAGGAGCCCATTAGAAAGATCGCGCCTTACCTTGATGCTGTCACCATTGATTTTAAGGGTTCTGGCGAAGAAAAATTTTTAAAAGAATTTTCAGACGTGCCTTCGAACAAACCGATTTATGAGGCCCTAAAAGAATACAAAAAAGTCGGAGTTCACATTGAGATCACTGATTTAATCGTTCCGCAAATAGGCGATTCAATGGAAGAACTAAAAAAATTGGTTAAATGGATCAGGGAAAATTTAGGCGAGGAAACGCCTTTTCATATTTTAAAATTTTTCCCGACCTATCTTGTCAGGGACCTGCCTATGACGCCGATTGAAACTTTAGAAAAGGCGTATGAGATAGCGAAAAGCGAGGGATTAAAATATGTTTATCTTGGCAATTTTGAGGGAGAAAAAAATAATACTTATTGTCCGAAATGCGGCAAGCTTTTAATTGTGAGAGCCATGATGGAGACATTGGAAAATAAAATTAAAAAAAGCAAATGCCCATTTTGCGGTAAACTGATAAAGGGTTTATGGGGTCAATAACTATCAAGACAGAAAAAGAAATTGAAATAATGAGAGAAGGGGGCAGGATTTTGGCAGAAATTTTAAAAGAAATAGAGAATAATGTTAAACCCGGAGTTTCCACTTTAGAACTCAATAATTTAGCGGAAAAACTTATTTTTTCAAAAAAAGCTCAGCCAGCTTTTAAAGGTTTCAAGGGTTACCCAGCCACTCTTTGTGTTTCTATCAATGATGAAGTCGTTCATGGCATCCCTCAAGAAGCGAGGATAATTAAATCAGGCGATCTTGTTTCTTTGGATCTCGGTTTAAAGTATAAAGGATTTTATACTGACGCCGCCATAAGTTGTGGAGCAGGGGGAACAGAGGAAAGAGTAGAAAAAATTATTAAGATTGTCAAAGAAGCGCTTGATTTGGCCATTTCATTAGTTAAACCAGGTGTTCATTTAGGAGACATAGAAGCAAGGATAGAAGAATATGTAAATAAAAAGGGTTTCTATGTGGTCAAGGAATTTTGCGGTCATGGCATTGGTCGCGAACTTCATGAAGAACCGCAAGTTTTAAATTTTGGCACGCCAGGGACTGGTCCTCTTCTCAAGCCCGGAATGACGCTTTGTTTTGAGCCAATGATTAATGAAAAAAACTCTTGGACCAAAACCTTACCAGATGGTTGGACAGTGAAGACTCGAGATGGTGGTTTGTCAGCTCACTTTGAGCATACTGTCTTAGTCACAGAAAAGGGAAGAGAAATTTTAACAAAAATATCTAATTCCTAATTATGACCTACCTTTTCATCTTTTTTCTGAGTTTTTTCTCCTCAATAGTTTTTACTTTGTTGGTTAGAAAATTGGCCATCAAGTTTGGCGTTCTTGATTTTAAAGAATCAGCGCCGGAAAGAAAATTTCAGAGAAAACCAGTGCCTCTTTTAGGCGGCCTAGCTATCTTTGCCGCTTTTTTTGCGGTTATTTTTTTCCTTCTCCAATTTAATTTACTAACCCTGCCCTTTGATTTTAAAAGTTTAATGGGCATTTTTTTTGGTTCTCTTTTTTTAATGTTTGGCGGATTTTTAGATGATAAACATCATCTCAAACCTTGGCAGTCAGTAATTTTTCCGATTATCGCCGCGCTAGTGGTGACTAGCAGTGGGATCGGCATTAAAGTAGTCAACAATCCTTTTGGGTCTGGTCTTATCCATTTAGATCAAAATCCCGTCTTATCTGGCCTTCTTACTTTCTCGTGGCTTTTGATTTTAATGTATTCAACCAAACTGCTTGATGGCTTAGATGGTTTAGTAACAGGCTTAACCTTAATTAGCGCTTTAATTATTTCTTGCTTCTGTCTTTTCTCTGTTTTTTTTCAACCGGAGCTGGCAAAAATCGGTTTTATTTTAGCTGGGGCTTCAGCCGGATTTTTGGTTTTTAATTTTCATCCAGCCAAGATTTTTTTAGGCGAGGGCGGCAGTCTTTTCGCTGGTTTTATTTTAGGAATTTTTTCTATTATTTCTGGCAGTAAGATTGCCATTACTTTTTTGATTGTTGGCATTGCCATTATTGATCTTTTCTGGGCCATGACGCGACGTTTTTTCATAAAGCATCAATCGCCGTTTACCGCTGATAAAGGGCATTTGCATCATCAGTTGATCAATCTTGGTTTTTCTCACAGAGGAGCTGTGTCTTTTTATTGGTTTTTAAGCATCATTTTCGGCTTTGCGGCTTTCTTTTTGAGGACAAGAGGGAAGATAGTGCTTATTTCTCTTTTAATGCTTTTTGTTATTTCTTTGCTGATTTTTTTGGAGAGGAAAGCATCAAAGGAGGGCGGATCTTGACTTTTTTTAAAAATCTGTCATTATTAACTTATGATTAGAGAGGAAAAAGAAATTGCACAAAAAATCGAGGAAATAAACAAAATTTTAACGGCCTTTTTAAAGGAAATTGAACCTTTAGAAAAAGAACAGGGAGAGATAGTGAGAGAGATTTTAGAGCGGGTGGACAAAGAGAAGGTCAAAGAGATTAAAAAAGCATTGCATAAATTATCAGCTTAATAGATATTTTTTTAAAAAATTTAATATGTCTCAAGAAAAGATAAAAACATCTAAAGAAATTTCAGAGGATCCGACGAAAGAAGGTGAAAAGAAGAGGACACCAGAAGATTTAGAAAAGGAAAAAGAAAAAGCAATCAGGGAGATTGAGGGAAAAGTGGAGGCAGTGAAAAATAAAAATGAAATGGTAGCTGGGAAAGAGACTTCTTCAGAAAAAGAAGAATTAGGAACAATTGAGAAAGAAGTGGTGGTAAAAGCTGAGGAATCCAAAGAAAAGTTAAAATCAGCTTCAGAAAGAGCTGAAGAGATAGATAGGACAACTTTAAAAGAAGAAGTGGCAAAGGTAGGTGAGAAATTATCTCAAGAGTTACAAGAAAAAATGGAGAAAGAGAAGCAGGTTTTAGCTTATGGCATTTTTGGAAAGAGAATGAGAGGCGAGGGGCTTTATAGTTATCAAAAAATTGACCAAATGCTGAAAGAAAAAGGAATTAAACTTGGGACCGAAGAGGCCCAAAAGTTTATGGCTAAATATGATTGGTTTGAAGCAGAAAAAAGTTTGGCCCAAGAGAAAACAAAAGGTGAAAAAGAAATTTTAAAAAAAGAAATAGAAGAGCTGATAAAAATTGCTAAACAAGGCTTTAAGGGAGGAAAGATAGACAGGGAGATGATTCAGGAAGAGATTGGAGAGAGAGAAAAAAGAATTCGAGAATTAGAAAGCGTGTCTTTCGGCCAAAAAGAAGTTCCTCAAGAAAAAGCTCTTCAAGAAAAAGGAGAAGGAAAGGAAACACCCCAACAAATACCCGAAAAGAAAAAAGAAGAGAAGAAAAAAATGGAAGAAATGGAAAAAATAAAAGAAATAAAAGAATATACTAAAGAAGATTTAATTAAAATAGCCGAGATTTTAGGCGAGTTGCCTGAAGAAGTCAGGGAAAAATATGAAAAACAAGTCACGGCTTTAAAAGAGAAATCTCAAAAAGAAATAGCCAGCTTAGAAAAAAAAGCAGAGAATTTACAAAAAAAAGCTGAAATCTTCCAAAAGAAAGGAAAAGAAGATAAACTTCATAAGGTTGAAACTGAATACACGGAGATTAAAGATAAATTAGAGAAATTAAAAAGCGGAGAAATTGCGCCTACTGAAGTAGATAAGGAAATTGAAGAGGCTTTGAAAAAACTGGAGAATTATCATCCAGCTGTTATTGAACAGGCCTTTAAAACGGTAGAAGCAAGAGAAAAAACAGCGGAAGAATATGCCAAAATTGTTAGGTACGCCAAAGAGCATAAGATGTCAGTGGAAAATGTCCTACAAAAAACCGAACTGGGCGCTAAATATAAAGAAACTCATAATGATTACACTTATTATTATCTTAAAGACTTAAAAGTTGCTCTTGCTTATTCTGAAACCGAAAAGCAAAAACAAAGGATTACAGAAAAATTAAGAGAGAAGGAAGAAGAATTAAAAAAACAAGGTGTCCCTCCTGAAAAAATTAAAGATGTTTTAGGAGCATTTTTGGCTGATTTGGAAGGAGATAAAATAGAGGCCTTAAAATATTATGAGGCAAATGTTTTATGGCCGCTTCTTAATAATTCTGAGAGAAAATTGCAGCGTGATATTTATAAGGTGCTTTCTAAAGAATCAGAAGAAACAGCGGGTCGATTTACCAAATTTCTCAAGGCTTATAATAAATTGCCGAAATGGCTTAAATATTCTCTTACAGCTACGGCTATTGGAGGAGGCATGATTACTGGTGGACTTTTAATGGGCATACCGATGGCTTTGCCGACGATTACGGCTATGATTGGTTATAGAGCGGCAAGAGCAGGCACAGCGGGTCTTACAGCTGGGGTTTTAGAAAAATATGTGACCCAGCCGATTATGAACAAGATTTATAAAGCGAGGAAAAATGGCCTTGAGGATCAAGTCAGAAAAGAGATTCTTTCCGGTAAATATAGCGCAGAGGTTGAAGAAGCTATCAAAAGTGAAAATTATGGCAAATGGTGGGAGGTGAATCAAAAAATTTTTCAAGAGAATGGAAGAAAATTTGATGAACTAGAGAAAAGCCATAAAACATGGAGTTGGGTAGCAGCCATAGGCACTGGTGTTCTTGGCGGACTTGCCGGAGGCGCGGTTTTTGACAAATGTATGCATATGATGATTCCTCCTCCACCCATTGGGGGACCATTGAAAGGGCCAGAAATACCAAGAGGACCTTCTCCTGATTCAGTTGTTCATCAAGGTGAAGGAGTAGAACATGCCTATATTAGACAATTAATGCATAACCCGGAAAAATTTGGTTATCATGGAGCAAATAATTCTGAAGCGATTAGAGGTTGGGCAGAAACTCATGCTCATCAATTAGCTATTGAACATGGTTATGTCAACCCGGCGACTGGTGCAGAAGTAAGGGTGGCTATACCAAATCAGGCCGCTTATCAACTTGGTGCTGATGCTCAGGGCCATACGGTGGTCAGGGAATACTTTGCGGGTCAGCCTACTGATCCTACTTTAGCCAAAGGGGTTAATCCTTATGAATATGTGCACAAATTTAGCCCTGACTATCTTCGGGCCCATGGTCAAGCATTAGTTCAGGGACCAGGAGGAACAGTAACAAGAGCTACTCTTGAAGGGGGGACTACTCATTTAAGCTTTATGATTGGCAAAGGAGCAGAGGCAGTGACAAATAATCCTGAATTTAAATGGTGCCAAAATCAACTTAAACTGTTGACTGATAATGAACATTTATCTTCGAGAACTTTAGCTGACATTAGTCATGAATTCCATCGAACTTCGGCTATTGTCGGCGATGTGGCAGAAAAACTTCATACTCCAATGGATTTAAGTGGCATCCCTAATGTTTCAGCAGCTGTTGGTCATATAGGAGACATTTTTAAAGGGGGAAGAAACTGGATAGAGGACTGGATAAGCCGTTCCTTTTCGGAGGGACTGAGGGGTTGGTGGGATAAAGTTGCTATTTTAAAGGTAAGCGAGATAATGGGCTCTCAATCACCGATCGGCGGCGATCTTGCCAAGCCCTTGCGTCTTCTAAAAATAGGGTTGCTTCAAAAGTTTAGTCAAAGCGTGCTTGAGAAAGCTACAGATAAAACTCTAGGTAATTTTCTTTTTGAAAGAACAATGTATGCCGCTGGTAGTCATGGTAAGGCAATTTTTGGAATGATTACTAATAAATAATATTAGATATTTTAACCAATTTTTATGGACAAGCAAAAAATTGAAGAATTAATTAAAGTCGATCTCTTTAAGGAATTGGACTTAGAGAATTTGCCTGCAGAAGTAAAAATGGGATTGCTTGAAGAAGCCGGACAGGTTCTTACTGGCAGTATTTGGTTGAGAATATTGGGTTGTTTGACAGAAGAAAAACAAAAAGAATTGGACAAATTAATGAACAAGGCAAAAATTCCCGAAGAAATTGAAGAATTTTTAAAAAAAGAGATTCCTAATTTTGAAGAGATTATTAAAGAAGAAATAGCCAGGTACAAAGAATTAGTTTCAGCAAAATAGAAAAAATGACGGTATTTAGCCACTTTTGAAAAAACAGCTTAAAAACCATTTTTATAAACCACAAGAGATCGGTCGGCAGTTGTTGTGGTTTTTATTTGTTTTTCCTTAAAGCCTTGAAAAAAAACCAAGAAATGGTATTATTTAATATATGGACTCTCAAGAAACAAAACCACCTTTAAACCCGGAGATTGATTTTTTTGGCGAGACGAATTTCCGGGGGATTAGAAAGAAATTTGGCATCAGGACTGATGACCGACGCCGGCATATGTATTTGATTGGTAAAACAGGCGTTGGCAAATCAACGACCTTAGAGAGTATGATTTATCAGGATATTCAGAATGGCCATGGCGTGGCGGTAATTGACCCCCATGGTGATTTGGCTTCTAAGGCCCTTGATTTTATTCCGAGCCATCGGGTTAATGACACTATTTATTTTGATCCCGGCGATAGTGAATATCCAATTTCTTTCAATATTTTGGAAAGAGTAGATCCTAGCCAGCGCCATTTAGTTGCTTCTGGTTTGATTGGCGTTTTTAAAAAAATTTGGGCTGACTCTTGGGGCCCGCGGCTTGAGTATGTTCTGCGCAACGCTATTCTAGCTTTGCTTGAGTATCCGGGCGCTACTTTGCTGGGCATTATGAGAATTTTGGTGGATAAAGAATTTAGAGAAGGCGTGACCGCTGGTTTAACTGATCCGGTGGTGAAATCATTCTGGCGAGACGAATTTTCTAGATACCCTGATCGTTTTCAGGCCGAAGCGATCGCGCCGATTCAAAACAAAGTTGGTCAATTTCTTTCCACTTCTTTGATTCGCAATATTGTTGGTCAGGTCAAGTCAACAATTAATATGAGAGAGGTGATTGATCAAGGAAAAATTTTGATTGTTAATCTTTCCAAAGGAAAGGTGGGAGAGGACGCTTCCGCCCTGCTTGGGGCAATTATTGTCACCAAATTACAGTTGGCGGCGATGTCGCGGATTGATGTCCCTGAAAGCCAAAGAAAGGATTTTTATCTTTATGTTGACGAATTTCAGAATTTTGCCACTGAGTCGTTTGCCAATATTTTGTCTGAGGCAAGAAAATATCATTTGGACTTGATTTTATCTCATCAGTACATTTCCCAATTAATGGAAGAGGTGCAGGATGCGGTTTTTGGCAATGTCGGGACGATTGTTTGTTTCCGAGTCGGGGCGGAAGATGCAGAATTTTTGGTCAAAGAATTTGAACCGTACTTTACGGAGAATGATTTGGTTAATTTAGATAAATATGAAATGTATGTTAAATTAATGATTGATGGCCTTACCTCAGAACCATTTTCCGCTACCAACCTGCCGCCAGTAGTGGTTGAAGAAGATAATAGAGAAAAAATTGTTAGATTGTGCCGAGAGCGTTACGCGGTAAGCCGAAGCGAAATAGAGGAAAAAATTAGTCGTTGGGCTTCAAAAGAAGAAGAAGGGGCAATGGCAAAAGAGGCGCGATATAAGACAACATGTAATAAATGCGGGGTGACTATTTTTGTTCCTTTTATTCCTGACGGGGTGAGACCCGTGTATTGTAAAGAATGTTTAAAATTAGCAAGGGAAGAAAAGAAAAATGTTTAATCAGGACAAAAAAAAACAAATTAAAAAGAAATATTCGTCTTTTATTTGGCTGCTAGTCGGCCTTATTTTAATTTTCATTTTTTATCGTCAGGTTGGTATAGGAAAGATTTTTTCTAAACTCTCTTTTTTGCGCTGGTGGCAATTTGTTCTGATTTTTTTGATTTTTTTTATCGGACTCTTTTTCCCTATCAAAAATTGGCAGTTAATCATAAGAGATCGCGGCAATTTCCGTCCTCCTTTAAAAAAAATTACAAAATTTTGGTTGATCAGCTTCGCTATGACCTACCTGACGCCAACTGGGTACTTTGGCGGCGAGCCATTCAGGGCCTCTAGTTTAGAAAGTGAATATAATTATCCGTTTAAAGAGGGGTTGCTCGTCGCTATTATAGATAATGTGGCAACCTTTTCTGGCGTAGCTTTTTTTGGTTTTTTCGGAGCCATTCTTTTTTTTCTAAAAAAAGAGTTTGATTTTGGTCTTCTTCTTTCTGCCTGGGGACTCTTTATCTTACTCACTATTTTTTTGTCAATGAAATTATGGAAAAAAGAAAAATTTTTTGATTACCTTTTCAGGTTATTCTTTTTGCATAAAATAAAGGTTAAAACTGAAAACGGTCACACTCCTTTATCTGACGAGATAAAGGATTACGGCAATCAAGCTATTGATTATATCCATAAATTTTCTCCTCGATTTGTCCTAGATTGCCTTTACTCCTTCTTTTTTAAGTTGATGAGAATTCTACCGATTATTCTTTGTTTATATTTTTTAGGCACAACCGTTTCTTTAAGAAGGATTTTCTTTTTAGGGGTGATGATTGATATGTTTAGAATGGCGCCTTTGCCAGCCGGTTTGGGCTCTTTCGAAGCTTCTTATCTTTTAACATTTAGCATTTTTGGCTTGAACTTGGAGGTGGCTTTAGCCCTGAGTTTTTTAATGAGAGCGCTTGATCTAGCCACCGCTGGTTTAGGTTTATTGTTTAACACCCACCATACAGTTAAATTGTTAAAAGAAGGAAATTAAATATGGAGTCTCAAGAAATTAGAAAAATTTTTTTAGATTTTTTTAAAGGGAAAGGGCATACGATCGTTCCTTCTTCTTCTTTGATTCCGGCTGATTCGACGGTTCTTTTTACCTCAGCCGGGATGCAACAATTCATTCCTTATTTAAAAGGCGATGTAGAACCGCCATTTAGTCGGGCCGCTTCGTCTCAGAAATGTTTCAGGACAACTGATATTGACGAGGTTGGCGACTCCTCGCATCATACTTTTTTTGAGATGATGGGCAATTGGTCGTTTGGCCGGGGTAAGGACAATTATTTTAAAAAAGAAGCGATTGAATTGGCTCTTGAACTTTTAGAAAATAAATTTTTTTTAGCAAAAGACAAATTTTGGGTTACTATCTTTAAGGGGGAAGGGGAGATTCCTTATGACAAGGAGTCATTTTTGCTTTGGCAAAAAAATGGCATTCCTCAGGAAAGAATTAAATCGTTCGGCATGGAGGATAATTTTTGGGGTCCGGTAACTGAAACCGGTCCTTGCGGTCCCTGTTCAGAAATTCATTATGACCAGGGAGAAAAATTTAAAAAAAGGAAATGTAGTTTAAAGGGCTGCGGCCCCAATTGTGCTTGCGGGCGGTTTATTGAGATTTGGAATTTGGTTTTTATGGAGTACGATAAGAAGATTGCTGGAGACAAAGAGATTTACGAACCTCTGCCTTCAAAAAATATTGATACAGGAGCAGGGTTAGAAAGGTTAACCAGTATTTTACAAAACAAAGAATCAGATTATGAAACAGAGCTATTTACGGAGGTAATAGAAAAAATTTCCCGTCTGTCAGGGATAAGTTATGAAGAAAATAAAAAAGCCTATCGAGTTATTGCCGACCATCTGAGAGGAAGCTGTTTTTTGATTGCGGACGGCGTCCTGCCGTCTCGGGAAGACAGAGGTTATATCTTGCGAAGGATTTTAAGAAGAGCCATGAGATACGGCAAAATTTTAGGCTTGCCGAGAAATTTTCTGATCCCTTTAGCGGAAATTTTCATCTCTCAATATCAAGACGTTTATCATGAATTAAGTCTAAAAAAGAACGACATTCTTACTGTTTTGCAGAATGAAGAAGATAGATTCGGCAAGACGCTTCAAGAAGGATTAAAACAGTTTGAAAGAGCGGTTAAAGATTTATTAGGCAAAGGAGAAAAAATAATTCCAGGCGAAATATCTTTTCGTCTTTTTGAAAGCTATGGTTTTCCTTTTGAATTGACAGAAGAGATGGCAGAAGAAAAAGGCTTGGCAGTAAAGAAAGAAGACTTTGACATGGCCTTCAAAAAACATCAGGAAATTTCAAGGGCTGGGGCAAAAAAGAAGTTCGGCGGGCTAGGAATAACAGCTGATGAGTCAGAAGATGATATAAAGAAAAAGATTAGACTTCATACAGCAACCCATCTTCTTCACCAAGCTTTGCGCGACACTTTGGGAGATACGGTCAGACAAGGAGGCTCGGATATTAATGTTGAAAGATTGCGTTTTGATTTTACTTTTCATCGTAAATTAACCGAAGAAGAAACTAAAAAAGTAGAGGAAATGGTTAATAGGAAAATAAAAGAAGGTCTGGAAGTGAAACACGAAGAAATGCCCTATGAAGAGGCGATAAACAAAGGCGCGTTGGCTTTCTTTAAAGAAAGATATCCTCAAAGGGTGAAAGTTCATTCAATCGGAAATTATAGCAAAGAAGTTTGCGCTGGTCCTCATGTGAGAAACAGCAGAGAGCTCGGCAAATTTAAAATTTTAAAAGTAGAAAAAATAGGCGCTGGCCTTATCAGAGTTAAGGCAGCGTTAGAATAAGCTCTAAATTAAAGAAATCCCCTCGCCAAATTTTGGTGAGGGGATTTGATTTATTGATTGTTAATTTTTTATATTTATTACTGGTGCGGACGGCGGGAGTCGAACCCACACGGGTTTCCCCACACGGTCCTAAGCCGTGCGCCTATACCAGTTCGGCTACGTCCGCAAGAATTGTTTCGCAATTTTATATTTGCGATCAAGATAGTTATTTACTCCTTTATAATATATAAAATTTAATAATTTGATCGAGTCTGATTTCCCATAAGCCAAAACATAGTTAGTATTGTATTTTTCTATCCAGCCACCCTGTACTTTAATTTGTTTACTAAGTCCATCCTTGAGCCAGTTCAAAAACAATGGACTGGCTGAAAATAATCTGACTTGCAATTGTGGATATTGGCTTTGCGGATGTTCAGAGACTTTTATATTGCCGTCTCCATCAATACAACCTCTTAAAAAATCGACAAAATAATCATCAAGTATATTTAAAGATTTCAAAGTTTTTGATTTTGTTGGTTTTAATCCTAATGATAATAAAAATTCGTAAAAATTTTTATCTCCAAATTGAACTTGAAAATACTTTTTTGTTTTAGATCTTTCTCTTGCTTTACGGCCAATTTTATTTTTTATGCCTAAACAACCCTTAAATATGTTAATTAGATCTTTGTCTTTTGAGGTTAAATTTAAATGTCTACCATCTTTTGAGAGATTTCCATCAGTAGTCAATAGCCCAATGGCGTAGGCAAAATTAGATGACCATTGTATTTTTACTTTATTTTGTCGTTTCATAATGTAAAAGTCAAGATGATAAAGCAAAATGCAAAAAATTATAAAATAAACTGGGATGAAAATTAAAAAAACGAAATGATAAACCTCAGTAGAGGGTGATGGTGCCGAGGGCGGGACTCCAACCCGCATGAGCTCGCGCTCAAGAGATTTTAAGTCTCTCGTGTATAGCAATTTCACCACCTCGGCAAAGTTTTTAAGATTGCGCCTTTGTTTTTTTTACTTCTTCATAAATTGCTCCTAAGACGCCATTAATAAACTTAGGAGAATTAGAACTGCCGAAGGCTTTAGCTATTTCTATCGCTTCATTGATGATTACTTTAGGCGGCGTTTCAGCGAGAAAGAGAAGCTCAAAAATACCCAGCCTCAAAATATTTTTATCAATAATAGCAATTTTTTCTATTGGCCAGGTAGGAGCAAATTTTTTTATCTGCTCATCAATTTCAGAGATTTTTTCTGTCGTTCCCTTAACTAAATTTAAAACAAAATCTTGTTCGTCAAAGTTTAGAGGGGCAAAATTTTTTAGAACACTCTGAGTAACTTCCTCCAGGTTCGGGTCTTTATTGAAAAAAGAGTGATTAAAATCCAAGTTACTCAAAATTTGTAAAGTAAGTATTCTTGCTTGATGGCGGTTGCTCATACCAAAATTATTTAATTTTTTAAGTTGTTTCAACGCGAAAAAATTAACTATAATTTTGAGTACCCAGCACTTATTTTACTGTTGATATTCTGTTAAAATGAAGGGGCAAATTAGAACAAACTATTTATTTTAGACAGACATCATGAGTGAAATAAGTGCTGGGTAAAGGTTTTGTAGTTGAAATTTGTTCGGCTAACGCCTCCAAATTTCAGACAAAGCCCTTTACTTTTTTTCTTTCATTTTGATTACTGGTTTATTTTTGTAACATCCGCAATATGGACAAACGCGATGAGGAAGAATCTCTTTTTTGCATTGCGAACAAACAAATAGAGTTTTTGGTTTTATTTTTCTTAGAGAAGCTCTTCTTCTTTGTCTTGAAGTTGATCTTTTTTGTGTTGGTAAAGCCATATTAAAAAATTAAAAAAATAAAAGATAAAAAATTGTTTAAAACAAGCATTTTTATTTTATCGGACATTTTATTTTTGTCAATAGAATGGATTGTTTATTCACAGTTTATTCACCTATTATCCACTTGTCGCTTGTCTATTTCTAAGAGATAATATAATATATATTATAATTTAAAAGGGAAAAGATTTTCGTTGTTTATGACATTAAACACACAGAAAATTTGGCAGGAAGTTTTAGCTGAATTAGAATTATTAATTCCTAAGGCCAATTTTAAAACTTGGTTTCAAAACACTTCTCTTTCTAAAATAGAAGGGGATACGGCTGTCATTTCCGTGCCTAATGCTTTTACCAAAAGTTGGCTGGAAAAAAAATATGATAAAAATATCCTCAAAGCTCTGGAATTAGCGACTGATAACGAAATAAAAAAAATTAGATATGAAGTTGGTGGGCCAGTTGCAATTTTAGCGCCGCCAGAGATTTTGAAGGTTCCTCCTTTGAAAGAAGAGGCGGTAAATGGTTTTGGTTTAAATCCAAATTATACTTTCAAAAGATTTGTAATAGGCAAAGAAAATGAGTTAGCTCACGCGGCTACTTGTGCCGTCGCTAACAATCCTGGCAAAAAATATAATCCTCTTTTTATTTATGGAGGCGTGGGACTAGGTAAAACCCATCTTTTGCACGCCGTCGGTCATGCTATTTCAGAAAAAAATAAAAATTTGAAAGTTTTATGTACTAATGCCGAGAGATTTACCAACGAATACGTTGAAGCCATTAAGTCTGGTACGATGGAGAAATTCAGAAAAAAATATCATCAGATAGATGTTCTTTTGGTTGATGACATTCAATTCATAGCTGGCAAAGAAAGCACGCAGGAAACATTTTTTCATATTTTCAATACTTTGCACCAAACAGACAAACAAATAGTTATTACTTCAGATAGACCGCCTAAAGCTATCCCTGCTCTTGAAGATCGTTTAGTTTCCCGCTTTGAATGGGGTTTAATTGCAGATATTGTTCCGCCGGGCTTTGAAATGAGATTGGCTATTTTAAAAGCGAAATGTCAGGAGAAGAAGTTCTCTTTGAGCGATGAGGTCCTTGATTATCTGGCTAACCAAATTGACAGCAACATCAGAGAGCTCGAGGGAGTTCTAAACAGATTGATCGCTTACAGAGATTTCCACGGGATAGAATTAAATCTTGATGTAGTAAAAAGCATTGTCAACAGTTTGTCAACCGGCACTAACAAGAAGCTTATTCGTTTAAAAGAAGTTTTAGAGACGGTAGCTGATTTTTATAATATTAAAGTCTCTGAGATGATTGGACAATCAAGGAAAAAAGAATTAGTGGAACCGCGCCAGGTGTCGATGCTTCTACTGAGAGAAGAATTAAAATATTCTTTTCCTTTAATTGGTAAAGAATTTGGCAATCGTGACCACACAACAGTAATGCATGCCTGCGAAAAAATAAAAAGAGAAATTGGGGAAGACGGAAGAAGAAAACAAGAGATAGACTTTATTAAGCAGAAACTTTATGGCAATAAATAGAATAATTTATGTTAGAAAAACAGATGGCAGAGAAGAGAGATTCGAGGCAAGAAAAGTTTTTCGGACTTGTTTGCGGGCCGGCGCAAAAAAAGAAGAAGCAAAAAAAATTGTGTCGGAAGTTATAAGACGAATTTATGACGGCATCCCAACCAGGGAAATTTTAAAAATGGTTCTTAAAAAATTAGAGGGGATAAGTCCGAGCATTGCTAATATCTATAACTTAAAAGAGGCAATGATTAGTTTAGGTCCAAGCGGTTTTGTTTTCGAAGAATTTATGACTCAGTTGCTTCTCGACTACGATTTTAAAACAAAGCATCATATTTTTATCTCAGGACATTGCGTTAAACATGAAATAGACATTATCGCCGATGAACGAAGTGGTAAAAAGCGCGTTTTTATGATAGAATGTAAATACCATAATATTTCTGGAATTTATTGCGGCATAAAAGAGGCGCTTTATACTTGGGCTAGATTTGAAGATTGTCAAAATTTTTTTGATGCCGCGTGGCTTATCACCAATACTAAATTTTCCGAAGAAGTCATCCGCTATGCTCAATGTAAAAATATGCGTTTACTTGGCTGGAGACATGGTGAAGAAGCCTGTTTAGAAAATTTAATTGAAGAACAAAAATTTTATCCAATTACTATTTTGCGAAATCTTGATGAATCAACAAGGGATAAATTATTTGAAAAAAACATTATTCTTTGTAAGGATTTAATTAAATATGATTTTTATTCTTTATCTCGTCTTTGTGGAATAAAAAAAGATAAAGCAGAAAATTTAATTAAACAAGCAAATGATATTTTAATCTAAAAATATATAATTCATTTTTTTAATCCGCCAATTCATTAATTAAAACCATTTATGTCATCAATCGACCCACAAAAATCTTATGTCAGCGAAGGGAAAAAGCAAGAAGAGCTTAAAGAGAAACTTGAAGAGATTAGAATTAAAAAAGAAGAAGAAAAAATAGAAGCATTGGCTCGAGAAAAAGGATTTTCTTACGTTGATTTAGCCAAGTTCCCCATTGCGCCAGAAGCTTTGCAACTTATCTCGCTTTTCGACAGCCAAAGATTTGGCTTGATTTGTTTTTTTGTGACAGAAACTTCAGCTAAAATAGCTTCAACAGAGCCAGACTCCCCAGAGATTAAGAAATTTATTAAAGAAGAAATTGAAGATAAATATAATTTGAAAACAGAGCTATTCTTTATTTCCGAACATAGTTTTTTGGCAGCTTCTCGGCTATATGCCACCCTGCCGCGTGAGACAAAAATTAGAAAAGGGGTGGAAATTACCCCGGAGGATCTGAAGCGCTTCGAGGAAATAGTAGAAACATTTAAAGACCTCAATCAAGAAATCCAGCGTGTTTCTATCTCTGATCTATTAGCTTTAGTGCTGGCTAGCGCCCTAAAGGCAAGAGCTTCTGATGTTCATATCGAAGCAGAGGAAAAAGATGTAAAAATAAGGTTTAGAGTTGATGGGCTTTTAATTGACGTGGCTGAACTTGCGAAAAGTCTTTGGCCACAGGTGATTACAAGAATTAAATTAATTTCTGGTTTAAAAATTAACATTACCACTAAGCCGCAGGACGGCAGTTTTGTTATTTTATTGCCAACCGATAGGATTGATGTCAGGGTTTCCTCCTTGCCAACTGCTTATGGAGAAAGTGTGGTGATGAGAATTCTTCGTTCTTCAGCCCAAGGACTTGATTTAGAGGGGTTAGGTCTGAGGAGGAGCGACTTAGACCTGTTAAAGAAACAAGCTGAAAGACCAAATGGCCTGATGATTACTGTTGGCCCGACTGGTTCTGGTAAAACGACCACTCTTTATGCGATTTTAAGCAAATTAAACGATCCGGAAACAAAAATAATCACGATTGAAGATCCAATCGAATATCGTCTTAAAGGTGTTAATCAAAGCCAAATTGATCCAACAAAAAATTATACTTTTGCCAATGGTTTGCGTTCTATCATGCGTCAGGATCCTGACGTGATTTTAGTCGGCGAAATTAGAGACGCGGAAACAGCGGAGATATCAATCCAAGCCGCCTTAACCGGCCATCTAGTCCTCTCTACTCTTCACACCAACGATTCTTTTGGCGCGATTCCCAGGTTTTTATCTTTAGGCGTAAAGCCATATTTGCTAGCGCCAGCTCTTAATATGATTATGGGCCAGCGATTGGTGAGAAGAGTTTGTTCAGCCTGTAAAACAAAGATTAATCTTGATGATAATCTGCTTAAAAGGGTGAAAGAAGTTTTGGGAGACAAATTGCCCAAGGGATCGCTAGAGTTTTATCAAGGCAAAGGCTGTAGAGAATGCCAAGGCTTGGGATATAAAGGCAGAGTTGGAATTTATGAAATTTTGAATATCACTCCAGAACTTGAAAAAATGATTGCCAGCGGAGAAGAAGTTTCTGAATATAAAATAAAAGAGGTGGCTATCCAACAAGGAATGACCACCATGGTTCAGGATGGATTGCTGAAAGCTTTAGAAGGGATGACTACCGTAGACGAAGTGTTTAGAGTGACAGAGTGATTCTCGTTAGTTCGCAAACGATTTTCTTTTCCTCCTCTTGTAAATTTTCTAATTTAAATGGAGCCTTGATGAATTCACGCGGCTCTATTTTATTTTCCGCTCGATAGTTTCTAATTTTCGTGACCGCCTCTTTAATTTGAGAAAATTTTTCCTCAATTTTTTTATTAATATATTTTTTTTCTGCTTGAGGCCAGTCAAGAACCATCAGAAGATTCTTTTCATTTTTTTCCTGATAAATTTCTTCTGTGATAAAAGGAATAAAAGGATGAAGCAGTTTAAGGGTTGTTCTAAGGGTTTGGTTTAAAATTTCTAAAGTTTTACCTTGACCTTCTTTGATTTGGAATTTAGCGATTTCCAAGTACCAATCAGCAAATTCATGCCAGGCAAATTCATAGAGTTCTTTTGCCGCTTCACCCAATTCATAATTTTCTAATTTGGAAGTAGTAGATAAAATAATAGAATTCATTCGACTTAAAATCCATTGATCAGTCAAACTTAAATTTTTTTCGCGAGAGCCAGATTTATTTTGCTCAATAGTCCCGCTTATAAAACGATTGATGTTCCATAATTTGTTGATGAAATTTCTGGCGGCAAGAACATTTCTTTCGTCAAATTTTGCTGCTTGTTGGTCTCTCGTGATGGAGAGAATAATCCCTAATCTTGTAGCGTCAGCGCCGTATTGAGAAATCAACTCTAGAGGGTCAACGCCAGTCCCCAAAGATTTGCTCATTCTTTTCCCTTCCAGAGTTAAAATAGTGGGATGGAAATAAACTTCTTTGAAAGGAATCTTTTTTGTAAATTCTAAACTGGAAAAAATCATTCTTGCCACCCAGAGATAGATGATATCAGCCGCGGTGGTTAAAAAATTAGTTGGGTAAAAATTTTTTAAATCATTCGTCTTAGCCGGCCAACCTAAAGCGGCAAATGGCCAAAGAGCTGAGGAGAACCAAGTATCAAGAACGTCTTCGCTGCGTATCAGTTCGCATCCTTGGCAAAATGGACATTTTTCAGGTTTTTCTTTTGAAACAACAAATTTAGTTGGAGATTTTTCACAATGCCAAACCGGAAGTTGGTGGCCCCACCAAAGTTGTCTGGAGATGCACCAGTCCTCAATATTTTCCAACCAACTTGTCAAAATCTTTTTATATCGTAGAGGTATAATTTTTATCTTGTCGGTTTTAACAACTTTTATCGTTGGTTTAATTAGTTCGTCCATTTTGAGAAACCATTGTTCGGAAATTTGTGGCTCGATTGTTGCTCCACAACGATCGCAGGTAGGGATCTCGTGAATGTAATCTTCTTCTTTTTCTATTAATCCTTGTTTTTTAAGTTCGTTTATAATTTCCTCTTTTGCCTGTTTAATGTTTAGACCGGCATATCCTCCAGCTTCGCTTGTCATTTTTCCATCAGGACCGATCACATTAATTATCGCTAATTTATTTTCCTTACCAATCTTCCAGTCAACTGGATCATGAGCTGGCGTAACTTTTAGGGCGCCGGTGCCAAAATTTGGATCAATAAGTCGGCTGGTAATAACAGGAATCACTCGATTCATAATCGGTAAAATAACTTTTTCGCCAATTAAATTTTTATAACGTTCATCTTTTGGGTTCACGGCCACGGCCGTATCTCCGAGCATTGTTTCAGGTCTGGTGGTCGCCACCACAATATATTTTTGATTTATATTTTTGGTCTTGTATCTAATGTGCCATAATTTTCCTTTTTCTTCTTTGTATTTTGTTTCAATGTCTGAAATAGCAGTTTGACATCGCGGGCACCAATTGACGATTCTAGGTCCGCGATAGATGAATCCTTTTTTATAATAATAAACAAAAGCGGCGAGAACTGCTTCAGTATAGCCCTCATCTAGAGTGAATCGCGTTCTTGACCAATCGCAGGAACATCCCAGTTTTTTCAATTGTTCTAAAATGAGATGGCCGTATTTTTCTTTCCACTCAAGGACCCGCTTGACGAATTTTTCTCTACCGAGTTGGTGACGCGTTAAACCCTCTTTGGTCAATTCTTTCTCAACTACATTTTGCGTGGCAATGCCGGCATGATCAGTTCCTGGCAGCCAGAGAGTTTTTTTACCCTTCATTCTTTCAAAACGGATGACGATATCTTGGATGGTGTTGTCTAGGGCATGTCCCATATGAAGGGAGCCGGTGATATTAGGCGGCGGAATCATGACAACAAATTTTTTCTTTCTTTTGCCAGGCAATTTGTCTGGATTAAAAAATCCGCTTCCTTGCCAAAGCTTATAAATTCTTTCTTCATTTTGTTTTGGGTTGTATTTTGAATCCATAATTTCAAGTAGCGCGTAAGGGAGTCGAACCCTTGTTATCAGATTGAAAATCTGATGTCCTAACCGTTAGACGAACGCGCCTCTAAACGCGAATGTAATTATTTTACCCAAGATATAGAGCTTTGTCAAATATTTTGCTATAATTTGTTTATGTTGATTTTAGGACTTGAAACATCTTGCGACGAAACATCGGCTGCCCTTTTGAGATCAGAGAAGGGGAGACTTAAGATTCTCTCCAATGTTGTTTCTTCACAAGTGAAGATCCATCGAAGATATAAAGGGATTGTGCCAGAAGTAGCAGCTCGGCTGCATCTTGAGAAAATTTTGCCGGTGATAAAGGAAGCGATTGTTGAGATTAAAAACCTACAAAAAATTGATCTTATCGCGGTTACTTTTGGTCCCGGTTTAATTACTTCGTTGTTAGTGGGAGTTGAAGCGGCAAAAACTTTAAGTTATCTATTCAAAAAACCCTTAATTCCCATAAATCATTTAGAGGGACATATTTACGCCAATTTTATTAATGAGCAATCTATCAGATTCCCAGCTGTTTGCCTGGTGGTTTCTGGCGGCCATACTGAGCTGGTATTGATGAAGGATCTCTCGCAATATCAAAAATTAGGTTCAACGCGAGACGATGCCGCTGGCGAGTGTTTTGATAAAGTGGCTAAACTTCTTAATTTAGGTTATCCTGGTGGTCCGGCGATTGAAAAAACAGCCCAAGCTTTTCAGAGAGATTCTCCATTTTCTCTAAATCTGCCGAGACCAATGATTGGCACACATGATTTTGATTTTAGTTTTTCTGGTTTAAAAACAGCCGTGCTTTATAAAATAAAAGGGATGAAAATTGATAAAAATTTTAAAGAAGCTTTAGCTTATGAGACGCAGGAAGCCATCATTGATGTTTTGGCAACTAAAACTGCAAGAGCGAGCCGCGAATTCAAAGCTAAATCAATTATTCTCAGCGGCGGAGTGGCCGCTAATGAAAGATTAAGAGTCATGATGAAGGAGAAAGCAGAAAAATCAGGGAAGAAACTGTTTGTCCCGCCTAAAAATCTTTGCACTGATAATGCCGCGATGATTGCCGCGGCTGGCTATTTCAGATATCACTTATTGAATAAAAAACAGCGCCTTGATCTATTAAATAATTGGCGAAAAATTAAAGTAGATCCAAACCTTATGTTATGAAAATCACTAATCATACTAATTCTATCACGAATGACTACGAATATCTTATTAGTAGTGATTAGAGATAATATTCGTACGATTAGAGATTATACATATGATAATCACAAAATCAGAAAAGGAAACAATGACTTTGGCTAAAAAATTTGCTTCTCAACTTAAAGGCGGGGAGGTGATTGCTTTAATAGGCGAGCTTGGCGCTGGCAAAACTGTTTTTATCAAGGGGCTGGCTAAAGGGCTGGGAGTTAAACAAACTATTACCAGCCCCACCTTTGTTTTAATGAAAATTTACCCTGTTAAATGCCGCAAAGCGGCAATCCCGCTTTTAGCGGGATTATTTAACAGGGTGAATCCCGTTAAGCGAAAGAAGATTAAATATCTTTGTCATATTGATGCCTATAGATTAAAAAATGGCCAAGAGCTGATTGGCATTGGCCTTAATGATTGGCTCTCAAGAAGCGATGTGATTACGGTCATTGAATGGGCGGATCGGGTGAGAGAAATTTTACCCAAAAAATCTATTAAAATCAGGTTAAATTATGGGAAGAAAGAAGATGAAAGGATAGTAGAAATAACATAGTCCCGACCTATGTATTGCGTTAAAAGTTAGAATCCAAATAAATTGACTAAGTCAAAAATCAAAGTATAATAAATATAGGGATTGATCAAAATTTAGTAGAGTTTATATATTAATAATTTTGGATTATTTTAATAGAGTCATTTATGCCAAAGAGTCAACTCAAATTTCTTTTTAAACGGAATAAAAGCAGTGGTAAGTTTAAAAGGGTAAAAGGAAAAATTGACGATGACATTCAAGATAAACTTTTTAGAAAAATGTCAGGGGAGGAAAAAGTTATTTTGGCGGGTAAATTATTTCTTTTTTGGAGAAATTTTGCGCGATAAAACAAAAAGATGAAGAAAAAAAGAGAAATTATTACGGTTGAGGATTTACTTTGTAAAATTGTAGGAGTTTTAGACAAACTTAAAATTTCTTATTTAATTAGCGGAGGCTTTGCTGTCGCCTTTTGGGGCAGGCCGCGTTTTACTGCTGATATTGATATTGTTATTGAAATGGCCGAGGAAAAAATTTCTTTTCTTGCCCGTGAGCTTCGGTTAGTTGATAAAGATGTTTATGTCAGGGAAATAGATATTAAAGACGCTCTTTTAACAAAAAGAGAGTTTAACTTTATTCATCCGGGGACAGGAATAAAAGTCGACTTTTTTATTTTGAAAGATGAGCCATTTGATAAAATAAAAATGAGAAGAGTCAAAAAGAGAAAAATCAAAAGCAAAAAAGTAAATCTTATTTCTCCAGAAGATTTAATTTTGTCTAAATTAGAATGGTATAAAAAAGGAAACAGCGAAAGACAGATTGAAGATATTCGTTCGGTTTTAAAGTTTACAAAAATCAATAAAAAATATCTTAAAAAATGGGCGGAAAAATTGTCCCTCATAAAAATTTTGAGGAGACTTTTATGAAAAAATCTTTTAGCGAAATTAAACTTTTCTTTTTCCTTGCCTTTATTTTTCTTTTAGGTTTTTTTCTTTTTCTTTTGAAAAAGCCGCCGGAATTAGTAAATGCTCAGACCGGTAGCGGTCCTTCAAGAAACATTCGCGGTTGGCTTTATAACGATCGCCTTGGTTGGGTTTCTACTAATTGTTATAACGATTACGATGGCGATGGCGATTTTGAAGAGAGAAATGAAAATATTTCTCAAACCAATTTGAAAGCTTGGTGGAAAATGAATGAGATAAGTTGGAGCGGGACAAGCGGCGAGGTGATTGATTCTTCTGGTCTTGGAAACAATGGGACGGCTATAGGCAACGCTCAAACCTATTCTTCAGGTTTTTGCCAGGCAGTTGGAAAATTTAATGGCGTTGATGGAGATTACGTTTCAGTGCCCAACAGCGCCAGTTTAAATATCACTGAGGCCATTACTTTAGAGGGTTGGGCTAAACCAAATTATGACTGGTGGACTGACTGGAACTACGATGGAAATTGGCTTTACAGAAAACCAATCACCATCACAAATTCAGGTAGTGCTTTATATGACTACCAAATTTTGGTAACTGTAGATACCGCCTCTTTGATTTCAGGCAATAAAATGCGCACAGATTGCGGGGATATAAGATTTATTGATAGCGCAAAAACGAATTTAAACTATTGGATAGAGTCAGGTTGTAATTCTGCCTCTACCAAAGCCTGGGTGAAAACCAATAGTTTAGCCAATGGGTCAAACACTATTTATCTCTACTACGGTAAAGCGGATGCGAATCCGATAAGTAATGGTGATAATACTTTTTTGTTTTTTGATGATTTTGAAGATGGTGTCTGGAATGATAGATATCAAGTGAGCGGGGACGATACAGCTACAGAATCAGGAGGATATATTCGTTTTAATGATGTTAATGCTGATTATGGCAGCGCTTCGACAAAACCGGGAATATTTTCATTATCTGGTCAGCCAATTGTTGTTGAATGGCGTCATCGAGATAGCGGGTATGGGAATTATTTAGCTATCCAAAGTAGTGCAACTAATGATTATGTAAAAGCTAATGGAAACTGCGGATATGGTGGTCAAGGTCATCATGTTGGGAAAGGAGGTGATAATTTTGGTAGTGCTAATGATTTTCGCGGTAGTTATGTAGCAGACACTTGGAAGTGGTATAAAACAATTATTAATGGCACGGCAGTAAATGGTTACAGAAGTACAAATTATGGTGTTTGGGATGAAGTGAATTCTAGTGTTACTTTAAATGCAAATTTTAACAATTATTCTTATAATCAACTTTGGTGGTCATACGGCAGAGTAAGTTCTCATTATCTTGATATAGATATCCTTTGGTTTCGTAAATACGCTTCCTCTGA
>Ga0210019_1001322_pt1 | contig 26947 bp, 23 predicted proteins | sample CryGeyCG2114_020_2_FD_183969 | JGI IMG/M metagenome (GOLD analysis project Ga0210019, IMG submission 183969) | Groundwater microbial communities from aquifer - Crystal Geyser CG11_big_fil_rev_8/21/14_0.20 (SPAdes) (version 2) | ecosystem: Environmental > Aquatic > Deep subsurface > Groundwater ...
CGGCGGCGGTGCTTACCTTATGCTTCTTTGCGATACTAGCTTGACTCTCTCCTTGATCGAAGAGCTTTCCTGCGGCAAGACGACGCTTTTCGAGCGCTTTCCGGTCGCGTTTTATGATTGTTTTCATGCGTACAGTATACCATGCACTAACCTAATGTGGAAAGGTCAGTAGGACATGATTCAGCAGAATGGTGGTATGTTTACCCAGCACCTTGCCGGGAACGCCCTGCGCTTGTGCGCAGGGTTCGGGTCCTTGCCACAGGGTTAACGTCCTGTGGTCAAGGTGCTGGGTTTACAATAGTCTGACTGCTGTAGTTACAGGTACTGAGTTGCTCAAGCTGTCCGATACTGATGTCGATGTTCCGTCCTTTGCCGGTCCGAAAAACATGGAGGAGAATATGGAGAGGAACGTGTAGCGTATAAGAAAAGGAGATATGCTACGACCTCTTCTGAAAAAGTCTTAACCCACGGCCTCGACCTGTATTTCCTCGGGGTCTTCTAGCCGTTTGTATGTACCGCTGTCACATTTCGGGCAGTATCGGTGTTGTCGTACTTATAACAGACTTATAAAACAACACTATGCCAAGTTTAGCCTTTACCATAAAAGTCGTATCAATAGGAATCGTATTCGCGGTGAGCTTTGGCGCGAGTATGGCGGTCTATGAGGTGGTAAACGACCGCATCAATAATCAAGAGATTGCGCTTGAATCAAGTGGAGGCGAAACATCAGATGTCCGAGTCTTTGGCGGGAGCGTCGCCGGCTTTGATGAGGAAACCGGCATAAGCGTCTATCGGAAGGTTGAGCGGGTACTCAAATACGCGATTTTGTTTATCGCACTCACGTTCGGCACATTTTTCTTGATGGATGTCCTTGGACGATTGCGGTTGCATCCGGTTCAGTACTTACTTGTCGGGCTCGGACTCGCCGAGTTTTATTTATTGCTTCTTGCGCTCACCGAGCATGTGGGCTTTTTGGTGGCGTATATCTCTGCGGCACTTATGACAATCGGGCTCCTTACTCTGTATAGTTACTTTATTTTGCACACTCGGCGTGGTGCGGTGACTATCGCGGTGATGCTTACTCTTATCTATATGTATTTGCTGATTGTGCTTCACCTTGAGACATACGCGCTTCTTACCGGCACACTACTGCTTTTTGGTTTACTTACCGCCATTATGATTATCACCCGGAAAATAGATTGGAACGAGGCATTTCAGTTCGACTCGCCCAAAAAAGTGAATTGACACAATCTAAGGGGAATACTTTGCGCCTGGCTGAGACCTTTGTCCGTAAGTCTACATTCTTAATTCCTTTTTCCTTTTTCATGAATGAGGCGTGATCCTAGAGCACTTCGTGTTCGGACGCGGTACAATTTTGATATGAAAAAGGCTCCTTAGGCAGTTAGCCGTTCGGAACCTTTTTCGTCGTAATGTACGTTATACTGGCAAAATAGATGAAAATGTCAATCGCGCGTTATAGGCCATTGAAACTGTTACCCTAATCGATACGGATAGGCCAAAAGTGGGTTACCGTAGCCGTTTGTATAAACGATAGCAATTGAGCATTTGATGGGCACCATCCAACACGCGACGTGTTGGATGGTGCCCATCAAGCCCATCAAGCAATGGATTCCCGCCTACGCGGGAATGACAAAACCGAACACGAAACTATGACACGAAATAAGACTTTTTCGGGAGGCGTGGACACTTACCGAGACGTGATGTCCGTCACAGATAGCTGAACGGGTTGCGGAATCTTTCGGGATACATGGAGAGGGGTTTTGTGTCGAAGAAAGGAGAGAAAATGGCCTAGTTGAAAAGGCTGTCTATTCCTGTTTTTACATAGGCTTGAACATTTTCGAGTGTAATGTTGGCTACATTGCCACTAAAGCGCGGATGTGACTTAAATCGTGGGTCCTCGGTAATTTTGTTGAACGCGTTTGATAATGGAGATTCGGCCCACTGCAAGCCGAGCTCATTCAATTTTTTGTTATCAAGAATGTCCTCAGGGTACTCCACGACAAATTTCTCAATGATGAGTTGTATCTGACGCGTGACGTAGTTGTTCGATGGCGGTCCATCCAGCAAGTCACGAATCTTCGTACCCACATCTTCGGCAATGTGTGGCTCTTCCGGCGCGGATTCTATTGATTTCATATGGGTATAGTATACATCGATTTTGGTGAAGATCCCACAACGAGTACGGTTCGACAATGAAGGGGTATTTGATTAGGACTTACGCATTTTGCCTTTTTCTTTCTGTCATTCCAGCGAAAGCTGGAATCCAGTATATAGCTGTTTTTTAAGAGCCTATCCACTATCTAATGCCTAGCTGAAATGTCCAAAATTCGTTGCGAAGATTGCGTATTTTGAGGAAGCATATCGAGATACGCTGACGAAAAAGACGCAATGTGTAGCAGAATTTTGGACATTTCGGCAGGCAAGCTATGTTTTGCTTGATAAAATGTGGTTAGATAGTGGATAGGCTCTGGGGCTCTGGATTCCACTTTTCAGTGGAATGACACCAATTGCGTAGGTCCTATTGATATACTTTTGGCATGAAGAAAAACTATTGGTTACGAGGGGGGTAGTGATGTTTGTACTCGGACTTCTTCTTTTGGGTATCATGATATTTTTTTCACAACAGGACTGCTTTAATGGAGGTTTTGAAACGGTGTGTATCCCTAATCACCCATGGCTATTCCAACACCGTTCTCTGTTTGATTTTGTAAATACATTCGGCCCCATTTTTCTGGCGGGCGGACTCCTTGCTTCTTTAATCGGTCTCGCGGGAAAATTTTCCGTCCGAGGGGGATCCGTCCTTGGAGGGGAAAGCAATTCACCTTAATAAAAAAGAGCGGGGCTGTGAAGTTTCGCTCTTCTGTAGGCGCAAACGGTAAAATGGGTCTTTTCTTCCTTCATGTCCCCATTTCAGCGAAACATTTCCTTGAACAGTAAACATTCCCCATAGGGCCCACGAAAGCACCGTCAACGTCGGTGTTGAGGAACTCTCTTTTCACTACTCCTCCCACTATAATATGAGGGGAGAGAGTGATGATGTTGTCGCACCCCGTGAATGTGCATTTCGTGAACCGGTTATCTCTTTCCGTAACCCCGGTAAGACTTGCCAGTAGGCTTTTGAGGCTCATATATATCCTTTCTGTGGGTGAACTGTTTTTTATGATAGTAGCAGTTTTTTGCATATTGGCAATGAAGCGACACTAGTTCGTGGACAAGGGTTCATGCACGTGGATAATAAACAGATGATTTCAATTTTGAAGCGAGTGGGGGAGACACCGCTTGAGGCACTGGAACGGTTGCGAAAGGAACAGCCAAAGCTTAAAGATGCCGTGCTTTCCTACGCAGGCCGTCTTGATCCGATGGCGGAAGGGGAAATGCTGGTTCTGTTTGGGGAGGAAAATAATCGACGGGAGGAGTTCATGCATTTCGACAAAGAGTATCTCGCAACGTTTCTCGTCGGTGTTGCGACCGATAGCTTTGACGCACTCGGGCTTATCGAGAAAGAGGAAGAAGTTGTTGTCTCGAAAGAGCGTATTGAAGCTTCGCTTGAAAATATTCGTGCCCTACGAGAGCAGACGTACCCCTGGTTTTCCGGACAGACGGTCGATGGGGTTAAACTCTTTGAACATTATAAAAAAGGAAGTCGCGATATTGTCCGCCCCACGCTTCGGGTAAAGGTAAAGGAAGCTACCTTTGTCGGTACGGAAACGGTATCTGCACATGACATATGGAACTATATACAGACGTCGGTCGAACGAGTGACGGGCGACTTTCGACAGCAGGAGATTCTTATGAGGTGGAACGAGTACTTTGCAACAGACCATGACGATATGAAGACAATAACGGTTCGATTTCGGGTTTCGTCGGGCACATTCATACGAGCGCTTACGGAAGAGTTTGACTGTCCGGTCATGCTTCTTAAGCTCAACCGAACGAAGATACATGTCAACGAGTAAGCCGATGTGGGGTACACAGGTGCACACAATGTCAATGTGGAACATGGTATCATGTGCTGTATATGTGTAGCATGTACCTATGAACAGAGAACAATTTCGTGACGTACCAAAGACTGTCGCTGAGAAGGCAGATATAAAGAAGGTTCAGGAGGTTGCACAGGAGGCGTTTGCTCCGCTTGTACACGAAGGAGAGATAGGGAAGGAGTCGTTATCTAAGCTTCGCTCTGTGCTCTTTCGGGTTACCAACACGAAAGGTGAGATTCTTTCGATAAAGGGGAGGCTAAAAAAACCTCAGAACCAAGACGAACAACAAACCGCCGATGCTGTTGAAGACCTTGGAACGTTGTTTATTAGTCTTGAGGATAAGCTAAAGGCATTTTTGGAGTTTGAGGAGAAGGTTACATCAGGGGAAGTTTCTGGGAGTCTGTATGATCACTCATTGATGCAACTTCGTCGCGAAATATCTGAACTTGGTCGGACACTTTCTGACTACTCTGTCCCGTTTCTTATCGCACCGTATATTCGAAGACTTTTGTTTAAGGTGACCGTCATAGGGTCGCTTGCTATTGCCCTTGCATCGGAGCGTACAACGTCAGACATGTCCTCAGGGGAGCAATCCGCAAAAGCGCACGTTCGTGTCCAAGCGGAACGCGGTGCGAGTTCTCGAGAAGGGGGAGGTAAGGCGAGTGGCATGTCACTCGATGCGCAACTGAAAACGTCTGCAGAAGAAGGGGCTCAGGCGTCGGTACTCGATCTTCTCCAAAAGCGTACAGCGAAGGCTCCTGTACTATCAGGTAAGGGGCCGGAAGGAAAATACGAGCAGCAAGGAGCCATAGGCTATATCGAATTCTTACCACATTCCAAAATAACCGATCCGCTCTGGGCTACCGACTATACCGGACCGACAGAAGGAGCGTCGTACAGGGAAATATCTTCCGTATCGACACCCGCAACGGGTGGCACGGAGGCGAGCGTTACATTGGAATGGACGCCCATTATACAGAACAAAGCCCTCTCGCTTCCTGTTCCTGTAGGGTACACTGTCGCAGATGTGCGGATAAACGGAACACCGGTTTCTCCGGGTGCGATGTATGGCTCAATCCTTGTTCCAAAGGTAGATGAAACGAGCGCGCAAATAACTTACTCTGTCGTACCTACCGCGATGAATCTTGCTATCCCGCCTCCGGCGCTGGTAGAGGTACATGTGGCGGACGCTCGTCGGGCGGAGTTTGATGCAACCGCGCGGGCTATTCAAGGGCCACACAAGGAAGAGGCTCTCAAACAGTACTTTAAGGAGTTCACGTATGTCGTATCCTCCGATCTTCAGCGTCTCATCGATACCATGCCGGGAAGTCTTCCTGATAAAATCGGAGGAATACGAGCGGGGGACTGCGACACGCTGGCGGCACACGGTGTGTCTCTGTTCCAATCAGCGCACATAAAGGCCTGTATCGCAAACGGCTTTCTCTCCAAAGACAACGCAATCGAAATGGCGCGAGGACACGCCAAACTTGTCTACGAGGAAGAGGGAGGGGCGTACTCTCTATTTGAAACCACCGCGTCGGTACGCGATTCTTTTTTACATGTTAGGTTTCAAGAAAAAGACTATGCCGAACTCCAAAGCATTGCTTCGAAAGTCGGCGCATCGTCATCTCATATGGAGGTGGCCAACATGTATAGAGAGTTTGGAGAACGCTTGCGGGAAATCCTCGCGCAACCTGAATATGCAAAAGCTCGCACTGCGGAGAATTTGAATCCGATGCAATCACCCATTGCTCACAAACTACAGACTATCGTGACGCAATTTATGAAAGGGATGGAAGGGCAATTCTCTACTTCTCTGCCGAATTCTTCGGATACCTTTACGGAACAACTTAAGAAATTTTTGACAGCCCTGTCCCTCCTTATCAGCGCGCTTGTCGGATCTGCGTTTGTGGCGGGGAAGATGAAGCAAGTCATTGATAAAAAAGTTGTGAACGACGCGTCAACGGACATTGCAAAACTCTGGAAAGAATCGCATATACCAAAGAGTAATGTCGGTGGGGAGGAAGAGTACGTGACCCAACGGATAGAAAAAGAGATGAAACATATATATCGCATAAGTCCCGACCTCGAGAAGGTTGTTTCGATGGGAGAGGCGCTGTCGTGGGATCTCGAAAGTCGTGCAGAATACCTGCGTTTACTGTCGATTGCACATACCTTTTCCGCCAGCTCTTCCGCCAGCTCACCCTCCGTGTTTCAGGCACCGGACGAGTTGGTGGAGATTCGTCATGTATTAGGCTCTCGCGAATGGGATCGGATGCTTAGTCGTCTGCGTGCGGACGGAGATAAGAGCATGCTCCCTCTTGTGACCTCCATAAAACAAATGCTTGCACGTCCCGAATTGAGCACGGCTGTGGAAGCAGGCATACGGAAAACCGTTGATACAGCGTGGGAAAGCGTAAAGAGACGCATTGTTTCGCTTGAGAATCTCTCCGGTGCAGGAATACGCGGAGCGCTGAGACACCCGTCTTCGTTGGACGCTCCACTCGGTAGCATGCGAGAGGGTGATGTTGTATCCACGCGAGGGAAAAAGATTTCCTCCCCCGATGGGGATTTTTCCGAACTTTCCAAGTATCGTCATGGAGATGATATCGGCCGTATTGATTGGAGGGCTTCAGCGAGGCGCGATTCTCTTTTCGTACGGCGTAATGAAATGCCGTTGTCCGCGGCACGTGGCGAAGAACAGACGCATATCGCGCTAGTAATCGACGTTGTGGATATGGATCCTTGGGAGTTTAATGATCTCGCCGCTTTGTTCGTCAAGGCGTCGCTTAAAAAGAGCCCCATTCGCATTGAGAGTGTCGAGTTTCTTGCCTTCGGTCAGCACCTTGGACGGTGGGGAGCGGAACAGATGCGCACCTTTGTTTCCGACACCAATATCGAAGGCAAGGTGAAGGGGGCGTTGACGTATATACTTACGCTCCAGAAAAAGACAATCAATGAGCGATTTCAGAAAGCTAGAGATACGGTGTATCATGCGAAGTCAGCATACGACGCTTCTCTTTTACCCGCAGCCATACGTGCTGGGGAAAAGAAGCAAGCGACCATCGTTGTTGGCTTGCCAGGTATGGGCTATGCCCGTTCTCTTAGCAGCTCGGTGTTTTTCCACGATGACGAAAGAACGTAGCACATACACTGTTTATATGCTTCTCTGCGCTGACGGGTCGCTCTATACCGGTATTACCACCGATGTGGAGCGGAGACTCGCTGAACATAAGGCAGGGACGGGAGGACACTATACTCGGGCGAAGAAAGTTGATAGGTTACTCTACACAGAAGTCCAGCCGAACAGAAGCCTGGCATCAAAGCGGGAAGCAGAGATAAAGAGTTGGTCGCGAGAAGAGAAGAATAGGTTTCTCAAGTCTCGTTAGAGTAGTTTCCCCATGAGGATTACATCGTCGAAACCATCCTTATCCTCGACTGCCTGTACACGACGACCTTCGTGGTTGAAGCCGAGTTTTTCGTAGAGATGAATAGCGTTTTTGTTTTTCGCAAAAACATCGAGCTCGAGTCGGCGAGACTTTCGCTCTCGCGCGAACGCCTCTGCCTTTTTAATCAGTTTGGTACCAATGCCGTGTCCACGCGCATCTTTCTTTACGGACAGGGTAAGGTAGGCATTGCGACGAAGCTTTTTAAACTTAGGGAAGAGTACCGTAATAAAGCCAACGAACTCACCGTCCTTTTCGGCGATGAATGTGTGCATGCGTTTTCGGTTGATGAAGATGCGAAGGAGGACGTAGGCGATACCTTCTTTGCGTTCACCGTTTGAAACAGCGAGATGTGTTGCTTCTCGCTCAACCTCCGCTCGGAGGTTCGCAAACGCACGCACTTCGCGTAAGCGGAGTCTCCGAATATGTACGTCGGACTCTTGGTTGTGGGTAAAGCTCATGACACTAAAAGGTGTGGTATCTTTATGTATACTAGGTAGTATACCCAAATCACGTAACGACACCAAGCGACCATGTATCATTTCTCTCGTTTTATATATATCTGTGGCCTCGGATTCCTCTTTTGTGTAACTTCGGTATACGCCACTTCTATAGGGGTTACTCCCGCGGAGTTTATGCAAGGTGATCCGGCGCGCATCACTATTGAAGGTGTATCTCGAGACGATATCGATAGTTTGTCGTGGGGAAATACACCGCTTCCTCTTTTTGAATATGAGGGGAAGGTGTCCTCGATTGTCGGCGTAGACCTTTCGACTCGTCCGGGCCTTTCAGTCCTCACTCTTCGGCTTGTGGATGGAACGGTTATCACCAAACAGGTTCGCGTGGGGTCTCGGAAAAGAACGACTGCACCACTCGGTATCCCCGATAAAATGGGAGGTAATACTCCCACGGCTGAATCAAATCTTATGAAAATGTTCGTCCAAGAAAATGCAATTCTTGCGCAATTAACTTCAACAACAACGCCATTGTGGCACGACTCATTTCAGTACCCGCTTTCCGATACTCGTGTAAGTGACTCGTTTGGGTACGTGAGACAAACCGGAGCGTCTACGATCTTCCATCGCGGTACAGACTTTGAAGCGGATATAGGTACTCCTGTATACGCACTCTCCGATGGTGTTGTGCGACTTATGCGACAGTTCACTGCGTATGGTAAGATTATTGTTGTTGATTACGGGTCGAACATTTCGGCCTATTACCTACATTTGAGCCAGATGAATGTTCGAAAAGATGAGTTAGTGGAAAAAGGGCAGGTCATTGGTCTTTCCGGTGATACGGGGTACGCGCTTTCGCCACACCTCCATCTTTCGATAAAGATACACGGTGCCTCTATTGACCCAATGAAATTTTTCACACTTCTTGGTCCACGGTAATACAAACCTATGATCCCACGAACGTACACGGAGAAATATCTTGCCGAGTTTGTGTACGGTGCTATCGATGGCACCGTTACCACCTTCGCTATTGTTTCCGGTGTGGTTGGGGCAAACTTGTCTCCCTCAATCGTGCTTGTGCTTGGACTTGCAAATGTCTTTGCGGACGGATTCTCGATGGCTTCGTCGAACTTTCTCGCGGAGCGTTCCGAACAAGCACTCCACCACGGCATTACTCCTCCGACGGAAGTAAAGGCGCCGTTTAAGACAGCGTCGATTACCTTCGTCTCCTTTGTGGTGGTCGGATTTATTCCACTCCTTCCGTTTACGCTCGCGTTCTTTATACCGGCTCTTGTTCCGTATCAGTTTATGCTTTCGATAGTTCTGACAGGACTCGCGTTTGTCGGTATTGGGGCAGTTCGCGGAGTTGTTACGAAACACAGGCCGATTCGTAGTGCCTTTGAGACACTTCTCGTTGGGGGGCTCGCGGCTCTTATCTCCTTTGTTGTCGGCTATATGCTTCGGGGACTTGTTTCAGGGGTATAAAAAATGGCGACCTCTCTTTGGGGTCGCCACGGTGTCATTGGTTCGATAATTATTCGATGTCCGTACCTCGAATACTCGCCGGATTTTGTCCGTTCCACGAAATCTCTCCGTGGATGACGCGGTTGGTGATTTTCGCCTGCCATGCGTGTTCGAGTAGGTTCACTGCTTGACCTAGGACTCTCGCATTCCGGAAACTTTTGGTAATAGGCAGGCTTCTTTTGAAAAAGACTGCTCCTGGATCATCGTACCTCGCTGTTACAAAGTGCATGGTGATTCCGGTGTGGGTTATTTCTTCCTTGAGAAATGCTTCCCATACTGCTTCGTGAACGTGGCGTCCGTGCATACCTTTCCCGCCAAAACGGTCAAGGTCGAATGCCGGGTGAATGTTGAAGGTCTTCGCGGGATCGTGTCCTTCGATGTGTCCCAGCCAGCCCGACAGTGCTACCCATTTGGCATGGGACGCGCTGATTATATTGTGGTAGTCATTCGCTGTGCGACCTTTCGGTGAATGGAAGAACTGGATACCGAGCTCTTTCGCCCTCATGTACACGCCACCCTGCACGTGATTCGATACGACTCCTACAATGGTGCCGTCGATGATTCCTGTTCTGCTTGCTTCGACAAGTTTCTGAAAACCGGAACCACCGTCTTCAGGATTCTTTCCGCCAGAGGCGAAAACCAACAGTGTTTCTATTGACATGTATTGTGCTCCTTCTTTTTCCGTAGCCTGACAGAAACGAGACTTCCCGTCAACACTTCGCTTTGTAACTCTCCACACTTATTTCGCTTTAACCACTTCATACTTTATACTGTTTGAATGACCCAAGACGAAGCACTAACGATTCTAAAGACGGGAGCCAATGTTTTTCTCACCGGCGAACCGGGGAGCGGGAAAACACATACGGTAAACCAGTATGTCGCTTATCTACATTCGTGTGGAGTTGAGCCTGCTATTACGGCGTCGACCGGTATTGCGGCAACCCATATCGGCGGGGTGACCCTTCATTCGTGGTGCGGTATTGGTGTTCGGGAAAAGCTTACTCCATACGACCTTGATACGATTTCAGGTAACCGCAAAGTGATGGAGCGTGTGAGGAACGCGAAGGTACTCATTATTGATGAAGTTTCAATGCTTTCGGCCCAAACGGTCGCAATGGCCGATATGGTATGTCGAGAAGTCCGAAGAACCGAAGAGCCGTTTGGGGGGCTTCAGGTTATCTTTGTCGGTGACTTCTTCCAGCTTCCTCCCGTCGTTACTTCCCGTGGGCAGTATACGTCCTCGCGCCGACCTTCGTCATCGGAGGAGCTTCCGAGCCTTGATTTCGATACTGGCGCGCGCGTCACAGAACCGCCCTCGCATTCTCGTTCGCCGTTTGCGTTTACGTCACCTGTCTGGAGTAAGGCGCGACCACTTGTATGCTATCTGTCGGAACAACACCGCCAAGAAGATGGTGCGTTCCTTGAATTCTTAAGTGCGGTACGTCGTGGAGAGGTCGCTGAACGACACAAGGCACTTTTACGTACTCGGTACGCGAAATCCGCAGGAGAGGGAACAACACAGCTTTATTCGCATAATGCAAACGTCGATCACATAAACACCGGTGAGCTATCAAAACTATCTGGTCAGCCAAAAGTATTTGTGATGGAAGGTACTGGCCTCGACGCGCTCGTCGTTGCGCTTAAGCGGGGGTGTTTGTCTCCCGAGGTGTTGTCACTGAAAATCGGAGCACGCGTCATGTTTACGAAAAACGATATGGGAGGGCGGTTCGTAAACGGGACAACGGGGGCTATCGAAGAGTTCACCAAAGAGGCGGGAACTCCTGTTGTGAAGACCGACACCGGGGAACTCATTCTCGCGGAACCTGTCGAATGGACAATTCAAGATGCCGGGCGAGTCCTTGCTCGAATTACACAGGTGCCACTCCGGCTTGCGTGGGCGATAACGGTACATAAAAGTCAGGGCATGTCTCTCGATAGTGCCCATATGGACCTTTCGAATACATTTGAATATGGCCAAGGCTACGTTGCCATTTCTCGCGTGCGAACACTCGCCGGTCTATCGCTTTCCGGATTGAATGCGCGCGCTCTTGAGGTGCATCCTGAAATAAAGCGAAAAGATGTTTCGTTTCGGTCTGAATCTGAATCGGCTCGTGAGAAGTTTCGTCAGCTTGAGCGAGGAGATATCCAGGGTATGCACGAGCGCTTTATTCGCGCTATCGGTGGAAAACCAGGGGCGGGAAGGACGGTGCGTAAGAAGAAAGAAAAGGTAGATACACTTTCGGCTACCAAAGGTCTAGTTCTTAAGGGTCTCTCGATTCAAGCGGTTGCTGAAGAACGGGGTATGACGGTAGGAACAATTATCAGTCACCTCGAAAAGTTGAAAGAAAAAAAAGTTCTGGTGCCTTCGCGTGACCTTGCGCATCTCTCGCCGGATCCAGACCGTCTTGCGGAGATTAAGAAAGCGTTTACTAAAGTGTTCGCAAAAACAAAAGAAATGAGACTTGTCCCGGCGCGCGAACTTCTCGATGATTCTTTTTCATTTGAAGAGCTTCGGCTTGCGCGGTTGTTCATACATCTTTAGCCATCTGTGATACACTTACGGTATTAGAGCCTATCCACTATCTAACCGCATTTTATCAAGCAAAACATAGCTTGCCTGCCGAAATGTCCAAAATTCTGCTGCAAATTGCGTCTTTTTCGTCAGCGTATCTCGATATGCTTCCTCAAAATACGCAATTTTCGCAACGAATTTTGGACATTTCAGCTAGGCATTAGATAGTGGATAGGCTCTTAGTCGTAATCTCTATTCTATGTACTTTGCATTTCTTATGGCAAACGTGTTCGCGATTTATCTTATCGTGAGCGGACTGTTTATTATTATTCGTGGGAAATCGCTCCCGATGATCCTCAAGGATTTTTTCACACATCCTTCGATTGTATATCTTACGGGCATCATACTCGTTTTCCTCGGCTCGACACTCTTACTGCAGAACAATGTATGGTTTTCGCCTGTTCGCACCGTGGTGTTTGTATTCGGGTGGCTTGCCCTCATAAAGGGACTTATCTATATCTTCTTTCCTAAAGTGCTTGCCTCTATTCCTGTACGTAAATTGCAACCGTACTTTGGCTTTATGGGTGCGGTGCTCGTCATCGCCGGCATCTACCTCTTCTATATTCTCTAATTTGACTCGAGTCCTCGTGTAGATAAAAAAAGAGACCGGAAGTGTATGTACTTCTGGTCTTTTTATCTCTGTGTTTATGATGAAAGAAGTGTACCTAAGAAGTTCTGGAGTTCGTCGCCGGAAATAGGGCGATGGGCGCCGGGGCGTAGTTCGCCGAGCCGTACATTGAGGATGCGGACACGTTCAATATCGGCTATGTCTTGGAAGAGTGCGGTACACATACGTCGTACTTGATGACGTTTCTCTTCGGTTAGTACAACCGTGAATGTATGATCGTTCAGTACGGTCACCGTACATTTTTTGGTTAGTTCGCCTTCGATTGTTGGGCCAGCTTCCATCTTGGTCTTAAAGTTCTCACGAAGGGTGTTCTTAGTTGCAACGACGTACTCTTTCTCATCAGTAAAGGCGCTGGAAAGAAGTCGGTCGATAATACGGCCATCGTTCGTTAGTATCAACAGACCATGGGCGTCTTTCTCGAGTGAGCCAACGGGAAATGTTCCTTTCGGGAATGAGTACGCGACTTTGTTTACCTCACTTCTTTTCCCACCTTTCCTTTCTCCACCATTCCTAACCAACGTAACAGGTTGCTCTTGTAGCAACACTCCTTTTGGTTTGTTGTAGGCGAAATACAAAGGAGGTGTTTGTTTACCGCGAAACTTTACTTCCACAATGTCAGTCTGGGCAACCATCATACCAACCTCGGCTTTTTTGTTGTTGATGAATACTTGGCCTTTTTTAATCAGTTCGTCAGATGCCTTTCTCGTTGAAAGTTTTTTCCATGCCAAATATTTATTGATGCGCATGGGAAAGGTGAGAGGTAGTGGCATAGGAGCTGAACCTCTTTTTTGTTTTTTTGGTAGCGAATTACCAGCCGTCTTGAAAAAGCTTCTTTTGGTTTTTCCATGGATTGGGGTGCTGGTATGTCCTCTGCCTTTGCCCGCCGTGTACTGCCTTCCCTTGGAGAAGGTGTTTGGTTTACGCATATGACAGGCAGTCTAGCACGAGAGAGATGAAACAAGAAATGTAATAGAGAGGAGATGAGGCATGGGGTGTGAGATATAAAACAGGGTATAAACAGCGGGTGAAAGCAGACACCAAAGAGAATGGTAGACTATACGATATGGAAAAGACGATAGATGTGGCGCATACAAAGATTGTCTATACCCTTCGGCGAAGTAAACGAGCTAAACGCATTCGCCTTTCGGTTGCATCTGGCGGAGTTGTCACGCTCACTGCTCCATATACTGTTTGTGACAGTTTTCTCGAGACGTTCATCGCGTCGAAATCGTCATGGGTACTTGATCAAGTACGCTATTTTATTCAATTTCCCGTACGCCGTCCTATCCGCAATCGCCGGAAGCACTTTCTTGAGCATAAAGAGAATGCCTGTACTCTTGTTGTCGAGCGACTCACTCACTTTAATCAGTTTTACGGATTATCGTGGAATCGTATCGCGATACGGAACCAGCGGTCGAGGTGGGGGAGTTGTTCACGCAACAAGAATCTTAATTTCAATTACCGTATCGTCCTTCTCCCTCCGCATCTTGCCGACTATATTATCGTTCACGAGCTCTGCCATCTGCAGGAAATGAACCATGCACCGGCCTTTTGGAGGCTGGTCGCGAACACCATTCCCAATCATCGAGAACTTCGTCGAGAGCTTCGGCGTGACGGAAGTAGTCTCCTATAAATGAAAACCAGTTTGGTTGCGTGAGGAGGTGAGTGTGGTATCGTAGACATATGAACGATATTCTACTTTTTATTAAAGCAGTCTTTTTGTCTGGCGTGTTTAGTACCAGTGTGTTTGGAAACAGTATTTCAAGGTACCTTCTTGTACTTGTCGTCTTTGTCGCACTCTCCATTACTGCACGTATTCTTTTTAAGCATATTCTTTCGCGTTTCTCATCGGGTTCCGACTCGTTCCCTCTTCGTATCGACGATGCCCTACTCCTTATTTTGCGCAGTATTCGGCCGTCGTTCTATACCTTTCTTGCGCTCTACGTGTCATTGAAGCTCCTCAACTTCAGTGTCTCGGTAGAACGAGTGCTTGATGTCGCTCTTCTTGTCTTCCTTATGTCTCAGGTTGCGAGCTTGTCGCGAATTCTCATTGGCTTCTTTGTCCGAAGAAAGATGCGAGGTAAGGGGAGTGAAGGGCAGGCACAAAACTCTTCTCATCTTTTGACGCTCATCGCGCAAATCATCATCTGGACGTTCGGGGCGCTTATGATTTTGTCGAACTTCGGTATTAACATTTCCTCGCTTATCGCGGGACTTGGTATCGGAGGTATCGCAGTTGCGTTCGCGCTTCAGAATATCTTAAGCGACCTCTTTTCTTCGTTTGCGCTTCATTTCGATAAACCGTTTGTTGTCGGCGATTTTATTATCATCGAAGACAAGATGGGTGTCGTACAGCGAATCGGTATTAAGACAACACGAATTCGCGCGCTTCAGGGTGAAGAAATCATTATCTCCAATAGAGAATTAACGACGGCGAAGATTCAGAACTTCAAGCGCATGCGTGAGCGCCGAGTACAGTTTTCTTTTGGGGTAACGTACGAAACTCCACTCGAGAAACTTCGCGCTATTCCGAAAGCAACGCAGGAAATTATTGAAAAGGAAAGACTCGCTCGATTCGATCGTGCTCATTTTCAAAAGTTTGGCGATAGCTCGCTCGTGTTTGAGGTTGTCTACTACCTTCTGTCTGCTGAGTACAACGACTATATGGATACACAGCAAAATCTCAATTTTGCAATTATGGAGGCCTTTAAGAAAGAAGGAGTTGAATTTGCCTACCCGACACAGGTTCTCTATGTGAAGAAATCGCAAGAATAGGTATCTTCAGGGTACCTACAACGAACAAATAGGAATAGTACACGTGCTACAATAGAGGGCATGTCTCGTGTCACTGCTTCTTCTCAGCAATCAATTCTCGCATCAAAGTCCTCGGCAACGCCAGAGTCGTTCTGGCATTCGCACTCTTTGAGCGTTGTTCTTGACCGCTTACGAGTGACCAACGCTGGTCTTACGACAAGCGAAGTAAAATCTCGGCAAGAACGATACGGGGGGAATGCTCTCCCTGAAGGGAGACGTGATTCCGTTTATTCTCTTTTCTTTAGACAGTTTCAGAGTCCTCTTATCTACGTGCTTCTCGGAGCCGCAGGTATTATGGCGCTTATGGGAGAGATTACCGATGCGGTGATCATATTCGCGGTGCTTGTCTTAAACTCAGTTGTCGGCGCTCTTCAAGAAGGACGAGCACAAAATACACTGCTTGCCCTGCGAACGTTTACGGTTACTCGGGCGACGGTACTCCGGAATGGTAAAGAGGTGATTATTCCCGACAAAGAAGTTGTTCCGGGGGACATACTCTCGCTTCAGGAGGGAGAAAAAGTTCCAGCCGATGCCAGGCTACTGTCGATAAGTGGACTCAAGATAAATGAAGCCTCGCTTACTGGTGAGTCCGAGTCCGTGGTGAAGGTGACTGACACCTTTTCGAATGCTTCACTCTCAATTCCGGATCGGCGTAATATGGTGTTCAAGGGGACGTATGTCTCGAGCGGAAGCGCAACGGCGGTCGTTGTTGCGACTGGGGTTGATACGGTTATCGGTCACGTGGCACGCGACATTCAGGAGTCTGATGATGAGATTCCTCTCAAGAAAGATATTCGCGCGCTGTCGAGTTTTATCATCGCTCTCGTCGCAGGGATTAGTATCCTCATTCTCCTTATCGGACTTGCGAGAGGCCTTTCGATACGTGAGCTCTTTTCTACCATTGTCGCACTTGCGGTGTCGGTGATTCCTGAAGGTCTTCCTGTCGTGCTCACTCTTGTACTCGCATCCGGTGTGTGGAGAATGGGAAAGAAGCATGCGCTCGTGAAGCGTTTGCAAGCGGTTGAAGCGCTCGGACAGACGAAGATTATCGCTGTCGATAAGACCGGAACATTGACGAAAAATGAGATGGTTATCGAGCGTGTCTTCATGAGTAATATGATGTACACCGTGAAGGGGGACGGTTATGAACCTAAGGGAAGTTTTCTATATGAGGGGGACCCTATCGAACCTCCCATGCATGACGATCTTTTGCTTGCGGGAAAGATTGCGGGATTCTGTGCAAACGCCAGGCTTTCGTATGACGAAAAAGAAAAAGTCTGGCACGTTGCCGGTGATCCGACCGAAGCAGCTATGCTCGTCTTCGCAGAGAAGCTCGGATTTAATCAGCGAGTACTTATAGGTGAGTCACCTCCAGTATTCGAGCTGTCCTTCGACTCAACACGGAAGTTTCACCTTATGACGCACTTGCTCCAAGGGAAGCGGTTTATGACCGTTGTTGGAGCACCAGAAAAAGTAATACCGTTCTGTAACCATATATACATGAAGGGGAAAGCGGTACTCTTGACTAAGGATTTTCGTAACACGATGGAAGAACGCGTGGTACAGCTTGCTCGCGAGGGTTTCCGAGTCCTTGCACTCGCGATACACGAGAACGCACCGGAGACGGTGTCTGTCGAATCGATGCCCCCGCTCACTCTTGTGGGACTTTTCGCTATGCGCGACCCACTACGAGCGGAGGTTCCTGAGGCTATGCGTATGGTTAAAGAAGCTCACATGAGGGTGATTATGCTCACGGGTGACCATACGATTACCGCGGAAGCGATTGCTCGCGAAGCTGGTATTTTAGAACACGGAGAGCATTCACTTTCTGGGGTGGATATTGATGGCATGAGTGACGCCGAGCTTGCTATCGAGGTTGGGCAGATCAGTGTCTATGCTCGCGTGACTCCCGAACATAAACTGCGTATCATCAACGCGTTTAAAAAACGTAAGGAGATTATTGCGATGACTGGCGATGGGGTAAATGACGCTCCATCACTCGTCGCTGCAGACCTCGGTGTCGCGATGGGAAAGATTGGGACCGAGGTTGCCAAGGAGGCGGCCGATATTATCTTGCTTGACGATAATTTCGCGAGCATCGTGTCCGCCGCTGAAGAGGGGAGAAATATCTACCGAACGGTGAAAAAGGTTATTCTGTATCTTTTTTCAACTAACCTCGCTGAAACACTTGTTATTGTTGGAGCTCTTATTCTCGCGCTCCCTCTTCCGCTCTTACCGGCTCAAATTATTTGGCTGAACTTTGTCACCGATGGTTTTCTTACGATTGCACTCGCGGTCGAGCCGAAAGAGGAAAACTTGCTTCGCAAACCGTTTCATCGGCCAAATCGTTTTTTCATGACTCGCCTCACGGCACTTCGTATGACGCTTATGGCTCTCGTTATGAGTATCGGTACCCTTATTCTTTTTTCACGAGCGCTCGAGTACAGCCACGCGAAGGCGTTGACCATCTCACTCACGGTCCTTGCCGTGTTTCAGTGGTTTAACGCATGGAACTGTCGTCATGAGAGCGAATCGGCGTTTAGGAAAAAGGCAGGTTCAAATCATTGGCTTGTCGGTGCATTCGTTCTCGTTGTTGTTCTCCAGCTTTTTGCGGTGTACCACCCTCTTTTCCAAAAGATACTTCATACCGTACCGCTCTCGCTTCGTGATTGGGGAGTGATTGTGCTCGTGTCGGCGAGTGTTGTTGTTGTCGAAGAAGCTCGCAAGTGGCTCGTTCGTCGCACAGGAAAGAAAACTTAACTCCCCTCGTTCTAGTTATCACTCAGTTATATATACTTTCTACGCTCTACCTCCCACTTCGCATTTTTCTCATTTTTTGCTTCCTACTACTGACCTTTCCCAACCTTCTTTTTATCTCTCCCCCCTTTCCCCTCTCCCCTTTTATTTACGGCCGTAAATAAAAGGGGAATAAAAAAGCCTCTACCGTTGTCGGTGAGGCTCTTGCTTAGTATAAGGTAAACGGGCAGTTATTCCCCCTCTGGGAGTCCATACTTTTCTTGGTACCCATTAACGCATTTCCTTACTGTCCTGACGTGACATCCCAGTCTCTTGCTCACCTCATTCCAACTCTCGAGTCTAGAGTATGCTTCTAGAAAGATGCGCGCTTTAAGATCGTCGATACAAGCAACGAAGTTCCCTTGTTGTATTACGTGGTCACACAGGTAGGCAGTGATGCGCGCCATTTCCTCGTCTGGTCTTTGAGAGAGGTGGGGCGATTGAGCAACATGTTCCGAGAATTGCGTTTGAGGATTCGTGTATGCTTGAAACTGTAAATCCTCTGGACGAACAGAATCTCCTTCCGCAAGCGCAAGTGCTTGCTCGATGATGTTCTTTAGTTCGCGTACATTTCCGCGCCACGGATGTCGAAGAAGTAGTGACTGACAATCTTCCGCAAGCTCTGTTGGGTCGGTTTCTCCCCGACAGGTTGTGACAAAGTATTGGGCGAGGGGAAGTATGTCCTCTTTTCTTTCTCGAAGTGGTGGAACATCTATCTGAAGCACATTCAATCGGTAAAAAAGATCTTCACGGAATTGCCCGTCTTTCACCATCTGTGCGAGGTTTCTGTTTGTGGCAATTACGAGCCGAAAGTCCGTCGGTTTAAGATAGGTGCCGCCGAGTCTCAAGGTCTCCCTTTCTTGTAAGACTCGAAGAATCTTCGGTTGTAGGTCGAGCGGAAGTTCACCGACTTCATCGAGAAACAGTGTTCCGCCGTCTGCTCGCTCGAACAGTCCTTGGCGGTCAGAAATAGCGCCCGTATAGGCACCTTTCACATGACCGAAAAATTCGTCTGCGATGAGCTGTCCTGACTGGTTTGCGCAGTTGGCAACGACAAAGGGTCGTTTATTTCTTGGACTAAGGTCATGAATAGTATGAGCAAAGAGTTCTTTGCCCGTACCACTTTCTCCCGTGAGGAGTACGGGTGTGGTTCGTTGAGCAAACTTCTTTACGCGGATCAGTGCTTGTTGTATGCCGGGTGATGGGCATTGCTCGAGTAGTCGGCGGTGACTAAGTCCTTGTTCTGTCTCGAGCTGAATTTCCTGCGTCAGCTGAGGTGCTTGCATTGGTTGTTCCATCGGTAACTCCTTGGTTGAGGGTTTCGTTGTCAAAGATTTGTCGTCAGCCTACCTCGGTACCACCTCTCTGTCAACGATGGGGAATAAAAAACTTCACCTTTGGGGGTGAAGTGATGGTGGTGTACGGCTGTTCGTGGTGAGCCTTAGGGCAAATGAATAGTGTCATTAGCCGTCTTCAATGTCTTCAAATCCAATGCGGAGATGTCGATTGTGTAACGATCCACAATGTCATTGGGAAAACGCTCAACGAGTGCGGTGAAAAGCGCGCATATCTCAGAAGGACATATGTGCACCCGCACGATAGTATCTGCGCAGACATATCCAAGCCGTCTGAGAATGCTCCTACATTGTTCAGGGATGTATGTCTTCACAACAGTGCTAAATAGCGGATTTCGATGCAGTGCCATCGATGCCTGTGTAGAGTTCAATCTCAGAGTTAGGATCGGTGGTGGTGTGGTCCAGTTCGGTCTTGGTAGCGGAAAGACTATGGGGAAATAAAGTGTGTTCATGCCAAGAATTATTCTGTACACCTTCTTATGGTATGTCAAGCATCTTTTTAGAAAAGAAAAACGCCAGGCAGTGAAGCTTGGCGTCGATGTGAAATAGGGCGAAGGTGTCTTACCGTACTGTGATCGTCGTTTTGATGTTGACGTTATCGCGAGCAAGTTCACTTTCAATGGAGTTCCTTACTGTATCTCGTATTATCTCCGCTACCGCCTCCGCTTCTCTGGAACACGATAGTTCAAGAGTTATGGTATGCCGGCTCACTTTCAAAGAAGAGGTGAGTCCTGAAGAGTGAACCCTGTTTGAAATGAGGGTACGGTCGTCTGGTAAGTACTCGGTCTCGATACGGTCCATATCGGCAGTGATTTGCGACATAACTTCTGCCAGAACTCTTCCCGCTTCGTTTTCTAGATTGTCATTGTGCAGTGAGCCCAAGTCGGTTTGGTCGAAGGTGGTATTCTTTCGAAATGCCCGTGTACCATATTCTACAAAAGCGAAGACGAGGAACAATAGGCCGAACGTGGTAACCAAGATTATTTTCGCCGTCGCCACCGTGATGATATTGAGTGCCACCAGAAAGAAGATGCAGAACGAGAAAGCCGTAAACACGAAGGTGAGGAAGAGAATCCGAGGGCGCGTGGTATTTCGAGGACTGGCGTCGGAGAAAGTGTGAAGAGTGACAGGAATAGATTCCTTTTTCATAACAATAAGAAGAACCGAGTTTTTTGTGGTCTGTACCATTTTTAACACAAATATCTGCTCACGACAAGCCATCTATTCGAGGATGTTGTGTTAATCGAATATGTGTGGTACTGTATTTTGCGGAATAAAACCTTAACCTAAAATACCTGTAACGATGAAAATACTATTTTCCGACAATCTGACTTCTTTGGAAAAAGGCTGTGTCTCTTTTCAACGAGATTTCGTAACCCAACGCATCGCAGTTCTCCTCCTCTTGTGGGGGACAGGACTAATTTTCGGTCTTGTGCTCTGGCGCAGTGGCAGTTCAGCCGATATTATTCGGTCTGTATTTTTAATCGCCATCGCCTTTATGGCCACGGGCTTTCAGCTCGGTGTCAGTATCTCTCACTATCAGAAGGCAGAGTTCTTGCAAACCCTGCAATCAGTACTAATGGAGTTTCTGTGCCCCTTTCTTGCATTTATTGCTGGTATGGCGCTGGCGAAAGTACTCTATCTGGGAGTAATCCTGGCAGGAGTCTATCCTCAGAGTGCGCAAAGACTCGTCGATTATACTTTCTTTGACGTTACCAACGTCATACTCGGGTCCGTTGCTTCGCTTTACTGGATTGTACTCGGCTGGGCACATCTCGAAGTAGCTGAAAAAAAGAGATACGAACCAATAGCAGGGAAGGTAGGCTTCAGCTTGAATTAGCTGACGTTGCGCCGAACCACACAATCTCACTATGCCGGCTCGTTTGAACTCGAGACGGCTTTTTGTTATCTATCTTTTGTCAGTTATTCTCTGTATTCTCTACTTGTGGACAACCTTCTTTACGGAATGGTTCTGGTTGAGGTTGAGCCTCGTCAGTACACTGATTTAGCAATAACTTCCGTTCGGATGTTATTGCTAAAGTACTTTTATTCCTGGTTGAGGCTAAGCCTCGTCAGTACATTAGCTGACGTTGCGCCGAACCACACAATCTCACTATGCCGGCTCGTTTGAACTCGAGACGGCTTTTTGTTATCTACCTTTTGTCAGCTATTCTCTATTCTCTATTCTCTACTTGTGGACAACCTTCTTTACGGAATGATGTGACGGGTAGATAATAACTTTATGAAAAAAATATTGAAATGGATTGGGTTATTTCTTATTATTGCGTTTATTACTCTTCTTTTGGGACGCGGATTGTATCGGCTTATGGATAGCCGAACGCAAGCACAGGTTGAGAGAATTCATGCGACGAAACTTACCCTTGCCGATGTGAGGGGGGAGAACCTTCCTCCTGTGCCGGAAAACCCCGATGCGACCGTGGCGGGGGTGGATGCGAATGAAAATGGTATTCGAGATGATGTGGAACTAGCGATTTTTAAGGAGTATCCGGATTCTGCAAAGACACGGGCAGTGCTTTTGCAGTATGCTCTTGCGCTTCAAATGGAAGTGACACAACCTGTTGTAAATACTGACACTGTCACTGCGGTTGCCGAGGATAGCGGCAGGGCGCATCTCTGTGTTGGTGAAATTACTTCTCGCGATGATTTGAGTGTATTTGTTGAAACTACGAAGATTTTCTATACTTTTGTCGAGAGCAGGCAGTGGAATAATAAGGCGAGAGAGTTTGCCCACGAAGATTTTTATAATGGGAAATTGGGAAGCTACTCTTCCCCCGATGAGATATGTGATTTAGACGTGCTCTCCTTGTCGTACTAATTTAATTTTTCACTTCCATATTAATTCAACGATAAGAAAACATGAGAAGAGCTATTGGCTTAATAATTCTTGGATTTATTTTTGTACCCAATGTTTCTATCGCGGGTACCGAAGTGTGTACCTCAAGTGGTTATACAGTCTTAACGGTGAACGGAATTTTTACTAACGAAAGTGAAGCAAAGGCAAATAAGGAGGAATTAGAACTTAGGATGCTAAGGAAATATAACGGCGAGAGTGTAAGGGTTGATTATCTCCACAACCCCTCACACCTTCTTGGTGTCGGTGATTTGGTAAAGGTACTGGAACAAACAATCGCAAAGGATCAATTTCTTGATGACTATGATCTATACGAAATTCTAAAGAGCGCGAGCGAAAAAGTAACAACTCAAAAGCTTCTTCTCGTTGCCCATTCACAGGGCAATTTTTATGCCAATGGTTTTTACAAAAAAGTAGCAAACCAGCCAGGAGGAGTTCCTTCGCAGTCACTCGGCGTGTACAGTGTCGCTACTCCCGCGAGTTATGTGGCCGGAGACGGAAAATACCTTACCTCAGGTACTGACAAAGTAATCACTCCATTACTAACAGCGCTTTCTCCGAATGACTACATAGAGCTTCATGATGAAGACGATCCTCGTGGTCATGGTTTTGCGGGTATATATCTTAAATATAAGGGGGCGGACATTGTGAAGGGTATTGAATGGTCTCTAGATAGACTACAAACAAATGAGGTACAAAAAGAAGATCATCTGTGTATTGAACCGCCCGATCCTACCGTTGCCCTCGTCGTCGCTGGAGCAACTCTCGCAGTTGGAGACTTTTATCTTGATAACGGCATTGACGCGCTTAAAGAAGCTCCAAAGAGTATTCATACCGTAGGTGTCGTTGTGCTTCACGCTGGGACAACCGCAGTAACAGCAATAGGAAACGCTACGATATACGTAGCCACAAAAACAGTTCAAGGTGTATCGGCGGTCGGGACGTTCGTGTTGGATACAAGTGAGAAAGTGGTCTCGGCAACTCTTGCTTTTGGAAAGAGTGCCGTTGGTGCTGTTGCCAATGCTTTCTCAACGCAAAAGGGTCAAACGGCATCGGTGGCAAATGCAAATACGTCAGCACTAACCGTGAATCAAAGTGCGGTTGTGTCTAGCGGGTCGCCAGCGGATTCGACCAAGGTAGTAGTTACGGAACATACTGAAGAGGAGGTGTCGCCACGCGCTGTTTCTGACGTTTCTCTATCAAAAGAAATTGTTACGAACGAACCCGAGGTTATTCAACCAGTCACTAAGTCTGTCGTTGACCAGCCTGTAACAAGTGATACTACCGATACTCTCCAGACAGAAACTACTGCAGTTAGCAACGAGTATGACTACAACGCGCCATCGGGGTATTTCCGCCCTGCCCCTCCTGGTGGGGGCGGGGGAGGAACAAGTCAGGCTACACCGGTGGAAACGACTTCGGCGAGCGCAACTCCAGTTGATACAACTGCGCCCGATGCGCCAGTGGTGAACTCTCCAAGTGCGAACGCATCTTTCACTACAACAAGCGCTACCTTTACCGGAACCGCTGAGGTCGATTCGGTTCTATCGAACGATTTTTCATCTGATACGGTCTCTGTGGACAGTTCGGGTGCATGGACACTTACTCTTACTCTGAATCAGGGAACAAATACCGTTGCGTGGTACGCAAGCGACCGTTCGGGAAATCGCTCTGTTTCTACCTCCACGACGGTACATGTCGACTCACTTAGTCCAGAGGTAACTCTGTCTTCCTCCACGTGTGACGGCACCCTTTCTGCGTCGGCGTGTTTGGTGGCAACGACATCTCTCGCTTTCTCGTGGAATTCTGGAGCGACCGACTTTTCATATTTTGTCATTGATAAAAACGGGACGGTATCGACAACAACCGCAACGTCTACAACCGCTACTGCTACCGACGAGAGTACCTATACGATGAGTGTGTCAGCAATCGATACGAGTGGTAACGCCTCAGCGACGAGTACTCAGGCAGTTAGCGTATATACGATGCCCGTTGTTATCAACGAAGTGGCGTGGGCGGGGACCGAAGCGAGTGCATTTGATGAGTGGGTGGAACTCTACAACCGGACCGATACACCAATTTCGCTCAGTAGTTTTGTCATGTACGCAACTGACCTTTCGCCGTATATCCCTCTTTCGGGCACGATTGGCGCGAATAGTTACTTTCTCATCGAGCGTACCGACGATACAACAGTGGATACTGTTTCCGCAGACCTCGTTACCCCCTTTAGTGGAGCGGGTGGTTCCGGGTTAAGTAACGACGGTGATGCGCTCACTCTTGCGTTTACATATAATGGCGCAACCACGACCGTTGACTCGATGCCTACCTGTCCAGGGGGGAACACAAGCTGGTGTACAGGAGACAGCACGACAGGGTACCGCCGAACGACGGAACGCATTTCAGCTTCGGCAACGGGGAATAGTTCTTCAAATTGGGCGTCACATCTCGGTGAATACCTATTGAACGGTTTAGATGCTAACGGTGGTGCAATCAAAGGGACACCGAAGGCGAAGAATAGTGTATCGCATCTTGTTTCTGTAACAGGAAGTATTTCATCAGACGTCACGCTTACGGTAGCGAATTCCCCGTACCTTATCGGTGGTGATTCGCTAACGGTGACCAATGGCGCGACGCTTACGATTGAACCTGGTGTTGTCATTAAAGGCGTAAGCGTTCCATACCCCGCGATACAGGTAAACGGAGCACTGGTCGCGAACGGAACCGCTTCGGAGCCAGTTGTCTTTACTTCCTTCTACGATGATGAGTATGGAGGCGACTTAAATGCTGATGGCACGGCGACAACTCCTTCGGCAGGGAATTGGGTACAACTGTCCTTTAATGCAACAAGCGTTGGTTCGTCACTTACGCATACACTCGTGCGCTATGGGGGAAGTAGTAATGTTTCTGACACAATGGTAAGAAAAGCCTCGATTGGGGTGGACCGCACGAAGGTGGCGTTCGATCACGTGGTAGTTGAATACTCACGCGCAAATGGTATCTCCCTTGTCAATTCGAATAGTACGGTCACCAATTCTCGTTTTAGTACAAGTACCTATTCCACCTTTCTGTCATCAGGTATTTATATTAGCGGTGGTTCGCCAACCGTTACCGGTAGTACCTTTAATGGAAATTACCGTGGCATGACGGTGGCTTCAGCGACCTCTACGATTAGTTCGAATACCTTTATCGATAATACCGAAGAGGCGATATATACAGCCGGAGTTATGAGTAGTTTTAGTAATAATGCTGGCTCGGGAAACAAGTACAATGCTATTGTCCTGTCTGGGAACTCTACGTCTGCAGTTATTGCTGCAACGACGACTCTTTTTGCGAATGCTCTACCGTATTTGGTGAAGGGAACGGTAACTGTCGCTTCGAATTCAACTCTTGCGTTCGATTCAGGTGTGGTCGTCAAAGGATGGAATTCGGCACAAAGTCAGTATGGTTCTATCTCTGTCGCCAATGGTGGAACCCTCTATTCGTCTGGTACGACACCGAACGACCTTATCTTCACCTCAATCCGTGATAGTTCTGTCGGAGGTGCTGTTACGTCAGGTGATCCAGATCCGGCGCCGGGGGATTGGAAGGGTGTTGCTGTCTTAGCTGGCGGACGCGTTAGCCTTTCTGGTTTTACGATGAAATACGCGGGAGCGGGAGCACAGATAGGTTCCCCGGCTCCCGGGCAAACTGCGGGAGCATTTAAAATCACTGGTTCGACTGCGACAAGTTCAGGAAGTATCTCAAACGCGCTTTTCGATAGCAATTATCAAAGCGGACTTAACCTCGACAGTGTTTCCTCACTGTCCGTCTCCGACGTTACTTTCCAAAACCACACACTCAAGAAGGCCAGCTACGCGACCGGTATCTATTCTCGAACTAGCACTTCAACGATGTCGAACATTACGTTCTCCGGAAACGAGCGTGATGGTGTCGGTATTGGCGTGAACGCGCTTACCTGCACCAACTGCGGAACGCCAAACACCTCTCCCTCTGATTTCTTCTCGCCGTAGCGTTGCGTGGTTTACAATTCTTATTCCAACATTCTCAAGAATGTTGGAATGTTTTTATAGGGGGGGGGATTTAGAGACCGCAATCTCTGCGTGGACTACCACTGCATACACGCTTCATACACACACTGTCGATATCTGTATAAGTAACTCTCCACACCTCTTATCTTGTTCTCCCTTTTGTAAAGGGAGTACCCTAGGACTTACGCAATCGGTCTTATTCCTCCTTTCCTACTGCGTCCCTCCGTAGCTTTATGCGAAGGTGGAAAGGAGGTGGCCGTAGGCCGGAGGATTTCTCTTTATTTCGCTCGCTACCTGAAAATATCGGCAAGCTCGTAAGGATTTCACTGTATTTCGCTCGCTACCTGAAAATATCGGCAAGCTCGTAAGGATTTCTCTTTATTTCGCTCGCTACCTGAAAATATCGGCAAGCTCGTAAGGATTTCTCTTTATTTCGCTCGCTACCTGAAAATATCG
>Ga0210019_1001327_pt1 | contig 26914 bp, 21 predicted proteins | sample CryGeyCG2114_020_2_FD_183969 | JGI IMG/M metagenome (GOLD analysis project Ga0210019, IMG submission 183969) | Groundwater microbial communities from aquifer - Crystal Geyser CG11_big_fil_rev_8/21/14_0.20 (SPAdes) (version 2) | ecosystem: Environmental > Aquatic > Deep subsurface > Groundwater ...
GGGGAACATTACTTTCCCAGATACCCCAAGTATAACCGAATGAGCGAATTACCATAAAATAATGTGATCAAGGTGCCGGTTGCGAGAAACGGCCCAAAAGGGATCATGCTTTTCCTGGATTTTTTCTGCACGACGATCTGGAATAGTCCAATGATGGAACCTAAAAGGGCTCCAATAAAAATTACCACAAGCACTTTTTGCCAGCCCAGCAAAGCACCGGTGGCGGCGATGTATTTAATGTCTCCTCCGCCCATGCCGCCATTGCTGAGCACAGCGAGCAAATAAAATAACCCACCTCCCAAGAAAAAACCGAGCAGGGAGTCCGCGTACCCAATTGTATAGATTCCCACTGCAAGCCCCAGTACAATTCCTGGTAGCGTGATCACATCGGGAATGATCTGGTGCTCAATGTCGATAGCCGTGATGATAACCAGCGCGGGGGCTACCACAGCATAAACCAGAAAATCAAACGACGGCCCGAACTTGAAAAAACCCACCAGCATGAGAACGGCTGTCACCGCCTCTATAGCCGGATAGATAGGGGAAATACGTGTGGCGCAATCCCGGCATTTTCCACCCAGCACAATATAACTGATGAGAGGAATGTTATCCAGCGGTTGAACCGCCGAAGAGCACACTGGACAATGCGATCCGGGAATGACCACGGATTCTTTCCTGGGCAAACGGTGGATGCATACATTGGCAAAACTGCCGATTGCCAGCCCGAAACAGAATACTGCCGTGGCTAAAACAGGGTAAGGAATTGCTTGGATAAACTCCATTCAGGATTAATCCCTCTTACAGGGGTGATGGGAAATTCGGGTTCTCTGGCAGAGAACTTCTGCTGGCGGCTTTTTACTTTTATCAACCATGATCTCGCCATTGCTAATCGCCTTCAGGGTCCGTGGTGGAGACTTTTAGAGTCTCATAAATAATATCGGTGGAAAATCCCCTTCGCTGAAGGTATTGGGCTAAGCGGCGCCTTTTTTTTTCAGGCTCCAGCCCATGAAGGGATGCCAGCTTTTTATTCGCACAGGCCAAGGCAAGATTTTGTTCTGGATAAGAATTATAAAGGGTGTTCAAAGTTGTTTCAATGATTTGGGAAGAAACCCCTTTTGCCGAAAGTTCATGGGCCAGGCGTTTTTTGCCAAACTTCTTTCCTTCAACACGCCACCGCCCCCACTCCATTGCGAAGCGGTGGTCGTTGATATAGTTCAGTTTTTCAAGATCTTCAGTGGTCTTTTGTATTACAGAAGGTGGATGTCCTTTTTTTTTTAGATACTGGGCAACCTCTTTCTTGCTCCGGTCCCGATATGCAAGGTGTTTGAATGCCTGGGATTTAGCAGTTTTGCAGGCTGTTTGATCAGGCATTAGATTTTATTCCAGGTTCAGGAACTTTTTGCGGCCTTTTTCCCTTTGGTGGAGGAGTCCTCCGCATTTTCTTCCGGCATCGTTTCTGAACCGGTCAGCCCAAGAGTTTTACGCAATCGACCTTCTATTTCTGCCGCCATCTCCGGGTTGTCGGCCAAAAACTTTTTGGAATTTTCACGGCCTTGGCCAATGCGGTTTTCATTGTAAGAGAACCATGTACCGCTTTTGGAAATTATATCGTGGGCGACACCGAGATCAAGCAGGTCACCGGATTTAGAGATGCCCTTTCCATAGATAATATCGAATTCAACCTGGCGAAAGGGAGGGGCGACCTTGTTTTTCACTACTTTTACCCGGGTACGGCTACCGATCACTTCTTCCCCATCCTTCAAGGCCGCGATACGGCGAATGTCCATACGTACTGAGGAATAAAACTTCAGCGCGTTTCCGCCGGTCGTTGTTTCCGGGTTGCCAAACATTACGCCAATCTTCATGCGTATCTGGTTGATGAATATCAGGGAGGTTTTGGATTTATTGACTACCCCTGCCAGTTTGCGCATGGCTTGAGACATCAGCCGGGCCTGCAGACCCATATGGGAATCGCCCATATCTCCATCAAGTTCCGATTTTGGGACAAGGGCGGCCACAGAGTCGACGACGATGACATCTATTGCTCCACTGCGAACGAGGACTTCTACGATTTCTAGCGCCTGTTCACCGGTATCGGGTTGCGAGAGAAGGAGGTCGTCCAGATTGACACCAAGGTTGCTGGCATATTCTGGGTCTAAAGCGTGTTCGGCATCAATGAATGCCGCCACCCCTCCGGTCTTTTGCGCTTCCGCAATAATATGGAGCGTTAGGCTGGTTTTTCCTGAACCTTCCGGGCCATAGATTTCAATGATTCGGCCTCTTGGAACACCCCCCACACCCAATGCGTGATCCAGAGAAATGGAGCCGGTGGGAATAACGCTGATTCCTTTCAGACTTTCGGCTTTGCCCAGTTTCATTATGGAGCCTTTGCCGAATTGTTTCTCAATTTGAGTGAATGCCAGTTCCAGTGCTTTTTCCCTGTCGTCCGAGCCCATTATTCCTCCTTATCTATTTCAGTTTGCGAACCATGGTCCGCTTTTAATGCGAATTCTTCCAGCACACTATACTTTGCGCCTTCAGGAGTCAACCGACTCTGATATAGCTGGACAGATTTAACTTTGAAAGAGCCAACATGCCCTATGGAATTTAATGTTTGCAACGTTCTATTTTTTCCGGGCTTGATTCTCGCTAAAGTCCAGTGTGGAACGAATGGCCTGGATTCAGCCGGAAAACCCAATAGTGCGAGATTCTCTTCCACTTTTTTCTGGAGTTGGAACAGCGGTTCGCAGGGTGTTTGTAAACCCACCCCCAGTACTCCAGGTCTTCTCATATCCGGAAAAACTTTTGCGCCACCCAGAGTTACCACAAACTCCGACTCGTTGCTGACGGCTTTGGTCAAGGCCTGCTTTATTTGAGGGACTTTTACTGCATGGCCCAAAAATTTCAAAGTCAGATGAATATTCTCAGGTTTGACCCATTTTAGTTCCAGACCCAGCTTTTTAAAACGGTTTTGAATCTTGATGAGGACATTCAGAGTATCAGGCGGAACAGAGATCGCGACAAACAACCGTAAAGCCTCTACTGTAGATGAACAACCATTCATTTTGGAGTTCTTGCCAGTTCTCATCGGGCATGGATCAGTCAGCAGGCGGTATTATACCTTTATCTGGGGCGGACGAGCAATATTCTGGAATTATTTTTGTGGTTGGGGTTGTAGAGAAGGGAGGATTACACCTTCATTATTGATTTTTTCAATTTTCAACTATACTATTCCCCCGTGACTGTTTCCACGTTGGTGTCTTTTGTTAAGCGCTTGCTTTTACTGGCCCTTCAATTATCCGAGCCCTCTAGTTTGAATTCTGCACTGAACAATAAGAAGCTCCAGATATCATTCCTGATTTTTGCATCACTTTTAATATTCTTGGGTCGGCAATTGGATAATGGCATCCAAAATTTTGACGATGCCTATTATGCTCAGAAGGCAAAAGAAATCCTAGGCTCGGGGTCCTTCTGGCTCATCACCCACACCGGAGTTCCTGCTTTTGACAACGCACCCTTGCCCTTTTGGCTAACGGCATTGGCCTTCAGCGTGTTTGGGATTTCCACCTATTCAGCGATTTTTTCTTCAGCCCTGCTTGGAACCGGAATCATTCTCACTACTTACCGGTTAAGCCTGTTACTCTTTAAAGATTCTTGGGTTGCTTTTGCCTCAGCCTTTGTTTTGCTTTTTCCTGGAGCGTTTGTTGATGCGTCACGTCGGAGCATGGTCGATATTCCTCTGGCATTTTTTGTTACGCTGGCATTTTACGCTTTCTTTAAAGCCAGGGATCTCAAGCCCTGGTACCTTGTTTTCGGACTGGCAACAGCTTGTGCCATATTATCTAAAAGCGTTCTGGGGCTTTTCCCTCTCATAATCGTCGGTGCTTTTTTAATTCTCAGCAGGCAATGGAAGGAGATCATCAACCCCTGGTTCTTCTCAGGATGTATGATTGCCCTTCTTCTGGGATTTAGCTGGCACATTGTTAACTGGCAACACTACGGGCCGATGTTTATAGATATGCACTTCGGCTATACACTTGGCCACCAGGGAAATCGCCATGCGCATGATCCTTTTTATTATTTAGGTTACGCAAAAGACTTTTTGAGAAACTACTGGCCCTGGCTTCCTTTTGCGCTGATAGGACTGGCACAATTCGGCAAACGTGGGTTTAGAGAAAAAGACAGAACTTCATTGTTACTTTTTCTGTGGCCGATGCTCACTTTTTTAGTAATGAGCTCGGCCAAAAATCATGTACTCCGTTATTTATTCATGATATTCCCTGCTCTCGCAATTATCACTGCGAAAACCATTTCTGAATGGCTGGGACCTGACAAAAAAAATCAAGCACTGGTCATAATGATCGGGATTATCGCAACAACCATACTGTTTGTAAATGTCACGTCATTTCGGGTTAAAGTCAGTCTGGATCAACAATCTAAAGAAGTACGGGAAATTGCCGCTGTTATAAATCTCAACACCTCAAAAAATCAGATAATTGGTAACTACAATCTAAACCCATATAATCCTCGATTAACGGTGCTGTTTTATGCCAACCGTGTCATCGAGTTAGGTGCTATTAGGGATCCCGCTAAATTAATAACGGCTTTGTCTTCCGATCCAAGAAAAGTTTGGTTAACCTCTATTGGGAAATTCAGGGAATTAACAGCCCAGTATCCAGACAAGATTTATTTGATTCAAGCTAATAATAAGCTGGCTTTTTTCACTTCAATGGAGAACCGGAAAAACATCCGATACGATTTTTCCACCGCATCGTCTACCACTCCAACTGAAACCCGAACGGATACTCGAATTTTGGTCGCCCGATTTTTTGACAAGTTAATTAACAAAGGCGGAGGCCACAACAATGCCGTACCTACACTGGAATGTCAGGGGGCGATTAGACAATTGGGTTCGTTCATAACCCAGTGGCAGGCAGACCCTGGAAGCACAAATTTCTCAACTTGGCTGATGTTGCCCCCGATGCGATATGACCTACACAAAAATTTTCCTATGGATCTTTATCGCAATGTTGTCACTGCCTGTGGCATTGACAAGGGATTTGAGTGGATAGGAAAGACTCACAATTTGCGATGTTCCGACCAGTTGCAATCCCTCAAAGAATCTGTAGGCACATTGATGGCTTCTTCAGCGGCGATGGTTTCCCGCAATCCGGGGTACGGAATTGACCAGGCGAAAGTAGAGAAGGATTGTAGAGATTATGGATTGTGCGAGTTCCAGGTAGAGGGTGCGCGGTATGCGGTTATGGAAAGTTATTTAAAAATTAAGACTGCGTGCAATATGAATTAGTTGCGATGGGAAACCACGTACCATATTAAACATAAACTGGTTTACATAGCCGAGGATCTAATGATTAAGAGTTAGGGAGTCAACCCTGATAGGGAAACCCTGGAATGAGGTTTCAGGATTTGGCGTGCAACTTGCTTTCCAAGGAGCGGCCAAACCCCAAAATGCTGGCGCGAAAACTCCGGTTTTTAATGCGCTCGTATTTTTTAAGAATCAGTCGTTTCATCACTTCTTTACATTCCTCAGGGGTGACCTCGCCCATTTCCAGCTTTTTTTTCAGAAAATTGATATTTCTTGCATCTAAAAGGGAACGTAAACCGCTTCTCATGGCATTATCCTTTTGTTTGCCGATTCTGTTATGGTTGAATGTGTAAAGCATACCAGTTTTGGGTTTTTATGTAAAGTATTGATTTTTATTGTTATAGTGGATTTTTTTGAGGGGGAGTTTGTGGAAGTAATTTGAGTCTGTAGCCTGGATCGAGGCAGAAGGGCTTAATTTTTGATATTCTTTCAAGTGGTGGGCCTTAACCGTCGATGATGAATTATGGGATTATTTGAAAAACATGCGTATTTAATTATCCTGATTTCTTTCAGCCTTTTGGTTTCAGGATGCGGGAAAAATTCTGATCTGGAAGTGGACCTGGAAGTTGTTGAAGGGCCTCCTCAAGTAAAGATCACCCTGCATTCGGAGTTAGAACTGGATTTTTCTCTCGACCCGGAACCGCAATTGCAAGTTTCGCAGGCCGAGGCGGATGAATTCGAGGGGGTTGATAACAAATTTATTGCAGGAGTTTACGCCAAGCTAAAAAGGAGTGCTTTTTTGCGGGCGCAATCAGGAAAGAAACCGGAGTATGAGACGGATACCGAATACCAGGCCATTCAAAGATATGAAAATGCGGGGGGACGTTACACAATTACCATGAAAAAGAGTCCGCAAAAACCCCAGGTAAGGGAAACGGTTAAAGTGGAAGACAAGCCCCTGGTCTTTGCTGGAAGAGGCTATAACATTTCGGCTTTTGAAAAAGAATCCAAACCTGCGATTGATGTAGACTACGCCACGCACTTACTGGCCGCATATCCTGAGCCGCCTGCCAGTGAAATCAGGGAGCAGTTGGACCTTAAAACGGAGTACTCCAAGGACACAAAGTACCTGGTCTACGGTTCCACGCGTTCCGCTTTTGGAAAACTGCCGCCACCTCTTGTTGAAAGTAAACCTGAACTCGCGAAAATAGAAGAGCCCGCGATTCCACCGGAAAGAAACCCGGACTCCGTCCTTTTATTTCCAAAAGGCGAGAAAAGTTTGTTGGTACTGAGGAAAGCGGAGAAACAGTTTGATCTTTTGGCGGGGAATGAGTCACTCAACAAAAAACAGTTTAAGGCTCCTACGGTTCCCGAAACCAGTAAAAAAATATCCAGTACCCTACAATAAAAATTCCGATAATTATTTTGCGGATCAGGCTGATCTGGGCACCGCTTGTCTCTTCGGAAGAGGATTGCTGTTTGTACCTTTTTATTTTTTTCTGACCCGGGCCGGTAGATTCCATGGTCTCACCTGTTAAATTGAGAAAGACGCACCTGGTTCAATATAATTTTAAGGATATGCAGGCTCCCGTCAAGCCTTTGGTTGGTTGCGGGCGAAAATCAAGGCTCTTTTGTTTTCGCGCAACGAAACCCGAAGCTGTTGTTTTTCACTTCAGGGGTGAAAAAACTTCGGTTGAAGGTTGGAGCGCTTAATCCGCAACCATAGGAAAGGCAGTCGAACCATGATCCACCCTTCAATACTCTCTTGTCTTCACCATATTCCGCCCGCGTGACAGGGTTTCCTGGGTGCGGTAAATAATAGCTATCCACCCATTCCCACACATTTCCAGAAAGATCATAGAGCCCGTAAGGACTTCGCCCTTCCGGATAGGAACCTACAGGTTCTGTACCGGTGGAATGTTTATAAGGATTATTGGATTTGTTCAATGACCACTCATTTCCCCACGGGTAGATGAGGCCTTCTTCACCTCGTGCGGCTTTTTCCCACTCCTGTTCCGTTGGCAGGCGTTTGCCGGCCCAACCGCAATATTCATTCGCATCGAACCAACTGACATAAACAACGGGGTGGTTTTCTTTGCCCTTGGGAAGGTTTCCATCTGGCCAGTGAAATGGGGGTGTCCGTCGGGTTGCGTCCACAAATCTTTTGTAGTCTGAATTGGTGACTTCCTTCAGATCAATATAGAACGCGCCCGTTGAAGAAACATGCTCAGGAGCTTCATCATCCCAGCGCTCATTTGATCCCATGATAAATTCTCCTGGTGGAACATAGGCCATGGTGGCCGGGGCTTTCCCATCCTTTTTAGCTTTTCCCTTGGCTTGAGAATCGGGCACAGCCTGAATGAGGGATTTTAACAAAAGACCGTTTTTCCCGATGAGCCCTACTGGCCTATAGGTTGAAAATGGAGATGCGGTGCCTTTGGTTGATAACCCTGCGTGACAGACTTTGCACTCGGGTTGAGTAAGTTTATCTTTTTTTGCTTTTAGGATGTGTTCCGCTTGATGACAGGTGGTGCGGCATTCTTGGCGCAGTGGACCCATTTTTTCAAATGCTTTGGCGGTCAAGGGTTTCCCAAGGCCCCAAGCCAGAAGAAAAACGTGAAAATAAATTGATTTCAGAACGTATCTGGAATTGACTCTCATACCCCATATTTATAGGATGATTCTTTACGAGTCAAAAAAATATTGTCGGTTGCAGTTCATATGGAGTGGTCGCGGTGAAGAAACCTGCCTGGAGATTGATTGAAGACGGCGCTGGCGATGGCAGATTGAACATGGCGATAGACAGGGCTATTCTCACTACCTGCGACAGGGGGCTGGCTCCGGCTACTTTAAGGCTGTATGGCTGGGACAAACCGACTCTTTCTATTGGCTACTCTCAAAATGCAATGAGGGATGTGGACGAGGAGCAGTGTGAACGAAAAAATATCCCCATTGTCCGAAGGTTTACAGGTGGGCGGGCTCTTTTGCATCAACATGAGTTCACTTACAGTCTTGTTGCTCCCATCCCCCATCCGGAGTTTCCTGGAAACCTGACAGGAGCTTTTTGTGCTGTATCGAAAGCGGTTATTTGTTCCCTGGAAAAAGCCGGTGTTGCCAAACCTGAAATGGTCGGAAAAGACAAAAGAATTCCGCGAATGGGGCAGAGCCGTTCTCCCGCTTGTTTTTCGGCATCCAATCATTGGGAAATCTCGGTAAAGGGAAAGAAGCTGGCTGGTAGTGCGCAACGTCGGCTAAATGGAGCTTTTTTACAGCATGGATCAATCTTGTTGAACAACGACCCCGAACTGGCCCATAGCCTGCTTCGCTATTCCTCGGAAGCTGAAAAAAAAACAGGGCTCAAACAATTGATTTTGAATACACTAACATTAAATGAGGTGTTGCCGGTTAGTTTGGAGTGGGGGAAGCTGGTGCATTGTTTTAAAGAGGGGTTTCAGGAAACATTCTCTGGATTGTGGAAACCGGAACCCTTAAGTCCATTGGAAATAGAGTTGGTGAAAGGATATTTAAGCGAACCGGTATCATCAGGTTTTTTTTCAACCCGCTGATTTTCAAAAGGTCTGTAAAATTTGTATGTGGACTCTTTTTTTCAGGGAAGTTATTGTTACTCATTGTCGGATTGTTTATAATGCGCCTTCTTTTATTAAAAAAAACTTGAACATTCTGGTTTGTACAGCATAGAGCTTGGGGTAGTGAGGTGAAAATAAAATTTTGGGGAGTCAGAGGAAGTATCCCTTCAGGTAGTCCTGAAACAGCGGGTGTCGGGGGAAATACGACTTGTGTCGAGATCCGTTGCGGTGATGAATTGATCATCATTGATACAGGAACTGGCGTCCGGAACCTGGGAATCTCACTCATGAAAGAAATGCCCCTGAAAGGTACGATTTTGTTCAGCCATGTTCATTGGGATCATATACAGGGCTTTCCTTTTTTTGCGCCTTTTTTCATTCCTGGTAATGAATTCCGGATTTTTGGTGGCACCAGTTTGCCAAAGACCATTGAAGAAGTTTTGATCCAGCAAATGACGCCTCCCTGTTTTCCGGTCAAAACAGATTTGTTCGGCTCCAAAATCACCTATCACGATGTGAAGCCGGGGGAAGTCATTGAAGGAAACGATTACAAAATTACTTTGGCTCCTTTATTCCACCCAAATGGCTGTTATGCTTACCGGATTGACCATAAGGAAAAGGCCCTGGTGTTTTCCACCGACTGTGAACATTATGAGGACAAGCCGAATAAAAACCTGATCGCGCTTTGTCAGGATGCGGATGTTCTGGTCTATGATGCTCAGTATACAGAAGATGAATATTATGGCCGCAACGGTCAGTTTTCACGTAAAGGCTGGGGGCACAGTACCATGCGGGAAGGGATCAAAGTCGCTGAAGCGGCGAATGTCAAAAAGCTGGTTTTGTTTCATCATGATCCCTCTCACGACGATAATTTTATCAAGAACATTGAAGTAGAATCCCGCCAACTTTTCCCGCAAAGCATGGTTGCCTATGAAGGCTTGCAAATTGATGTATCACAGGAAGAATTGCCCAAATCCCTTTTTGATTGAAGCTTTGGTGCGAGCCCTGCTCATACTGTTACTTCTGAATGGGTGCGGAGGCTCCTCACCTCATGTTGCGGATAATCCTGCCAGTCAGCGTTTTAACGATGTGACGGGAAAATGGTTTTTCTCCCAAAAGTCCTCTCCAAGGCAGGCTGTATTTCTCCGCGCGGACCAGGACCCATTATCAGACCTGATGGTCCTCAATGAGGCGGAAAAACCCCAGTTACAGCTCTTCATCAACCAAGGAGGAAATAGTTTCCTGCAGGAGAGTTTGGGGCGATGGATGGATGAAATGAAGGACCCTATCCTTTCCTTCACCGCCGCAGACTTGAATCGCGATGGGGGGGATGACCTGGCCCTGATTGTACAGGCCACAGGAAAGGTCATTGCCCAAATTCTGTTAAATAATAAGAAAGGTTATTTTTACGCTAAGGAGAAGGAAGGTTCTTACCCTCTTAGACCGGGGATTGACAATGTAATAGCTGTTGACTTGGACCAGGATGGAGATAAAGATCTTTTTTGTTTTGGTCAACAGGTACTGGATGCGAATGAAAAGCCCTCCAACCATCAAGCCCGCCTGCTTATTAATAAAGGTGACGGAAAAATGGAGGACTTGACGGCCTTACTCATGCCCGGTCTTCCCGCTGGAATTCGAGATGCCTCTTTTGCCGATTATGATGGTGATGGAGTGGTTGATGTTTTTCTCGTTTACGCAGAAGGCCAAAACCGGCTTTTGATAAATAACGGATTGGGAAAATTCGCGGACCTTACCGCGTCCCATCTTCCCCATATTCTTGATGATAGCCAGCATGCGGACTGGGCCGATTTTGATGGAGATGGCGATAATGATCTTTTGGTGGTCAACCGGTCTATTAGTAAGCATTACAGGGCTTACCCCGGAGAGACCACCTATTTCCTTGAAAATACGGGAGGCGGAAATTTTAAAAAACGTTCGCATAAGTTGCTTCCTCCCTTGCCGTCTTACAAGGCCTATCTTTTGGATGCGAATGGCAATACTAAGCCCGATGCCTTGATCTTGACCTCAAAAGGAGTTTATTATTTACAAGGTAGAGGCCGATGGGGATTCACCGATGAAACCGAAAGACGGCTTCCTCGCTTCCGGTTTTTCAGGGAGATGGCTTTTGCTGATGTCGATCAGGATGGATTCCTGGATCTTTTCGCTTTATCGCCAACTCCGGGTAGAAGCAGGATTTGGTTGAACCGCTTCGATTAAGGGAACGCTATGTCAAAGTTTAAAAAAATGACTTTTCTTAAAGTTCTTACCACCGTTGCCTGGGCCGACGGTGAGGTCTCGCAATCTGAATTAAATCTTCTCAAGACATTTTATAGAAAATTTGATTTGGAAAAACATGAGATGGACGAATTAAAACCATATCTTTTGTCTCCGGTCTCGAAAAATGAAAAGGATGAATTGTATCGTCAGATGATCGCGGAGTTATCTTCTTCTCAGGAGAAGAAAGAGATCCTGGAAGCTTTGGAGGCTATGGTCGGGGCGCATAAAAGAATAAAGAGTGATGAGAGAGAGTTGGTCGATCAGTTTTCGGAATGGCTGGAAAAATCTTCTCATACAAAAAGATCTTTTGGACGGATTAGAAACCTTTTGCAGAGGACTATTTTTAAGCATGCGCGGGACCTGAGCCCGGATATGGATAAATATTTCAAGCGCCGTGTTCTGAAAAAAATTGAATTGAAAAGCGCACATTCAAAAATTCCGGCCAATCTGCCTGAAGAGCGTCTCTATTTTATTTGCCTTGTGGGTACACTGATGGCGGTAATAGCGCATGCCGATGGCCATTTTGATCCGGCGGAGAAAAAGGCATTGAAGCGTTGCCTGGTTGACCAGTTTTCTTTGAAGGGGAAAGAGTTGGCGCTGTTGTTTGAAGTTGTGGAAGAACAGGCGCGCCAGGATTTTGATTTTTATGAAGTGGCTACAGAACTGAATCGTGTTGCATCCTACAATGACCGCATCCATTTGATGGAATGCCTTTTTGAGGTTTCCATCGCTGATGGGGGGATGTCCTATGAGGAGGCGGAGGAAATACGGCGGATCACCAAAGCTCTTCGCATTCCCCATAAAACATTCATCGAGTACAAGGTTCGTGCTTTGGATAAGGTAAGATGACAGGCGCATAATGAAAGAGACCCGCAAAAAATTTCTCGGCATTATGTTTGAATGTTGCAATGTGTATCAGCGGGTTTATGTGAATAAAGAAGGCAATGCTTACGAGGGCCGTTGTCCGAAATGTTTTGCCAAGGTGAAAGTCCTGATAGGGGCTGATGGCTCAGACTCCCGATTCTTCCGTGCCCGTTGACCTGCAATGAAACTGGTTCTACAAAGAGTGGCGCGTGCTTCAGTTTGCATTGATGGCGGGACGGTTGCCGCTATTTCAAGAGGCCTGCTGATTTTATTTGGCGCGGAAAAGCTGGATGGTTCTGATAAGGTGCAGTATCTGGCTGATAAAGCTTTGACGTTGAGAATTTTTCCAGATACCCAGGGCAGGATGAATCTTTCATGCCTCGATATATCCGGTGAAGTGCTGGTGGTTTCCCAATTCACGCTGGCAGGAGACTGCACCAAAGGAAGACGGCCTGGTTTTGATAATGCCGCTCAGCCCGAGGAAGCGGAATCCCTTTACCGCCAATTTATCGAGAAAGTTTCTGCGTCAGGGCTGACCGTTAAAGAGGGCCGATTTGGAGCGGATATGCAGGTTGAACTGGTGAATGATGGGCCGGTTACCTTTATTCTGGATCGGTAAAGCTTACTTTTCCTTCGATGTGCGAATCTGGTTTGGGCGTTGGTGCAGGTCATAACCTTTGAGCGTATCAGGCAGTTGCAGGTCCTTGAAGGCGGATCGCTCGGTCTGGTATTTGGCGAATAAGGATTCCAGTTGGGTTCGGACCTTTTCGAATAAATCCATCTTTCCAGATTTGTGATAAATAATTTCAGCGATTAGAAGGTTGGAAATAGCATCATAACTCTGGTTTTGGGAGTCGAAAGTCAGCCCTAGCCTGTAATAGGCATCTCCGAAATTCGGATCGAGGCGTACAGCTTTTTTTAACGATTCGATAGCCGCGTCTCTGTTTCCCAGGTCAGAATTGATGCGTCCTGATGTGAAATGCGCATTGGGGTCATAGGGGCTTAGCTTGATCGATTGCTCAAGTTTGACGAGGGCTTCTTTTTTTTTGCCCAGTTTTTCATAGGCCCAGGCGAGGCTGTTCAGGGTGGTTTCATCCTTGTTGTCCAGCTTCAAAGCGGTTTCCCATTCTTCCACCGCTTTGGGGAAGTCTTTTTCTTTTGCATAAATCACCCCAAGATTGTAATGGGCCATGGCATTGGACTTGTCTAACTCCAGCGCTTTCTGGTAGGCGGCCAGGGCTTTTTTCTTTTGCCCCATTTTTTCATAGACCACTCCCATGTTGACATGGACTTCTGGAATATTCGGGTTTTTTCCCAGCGACTGCTTCCAGGATTCTAAAGCCTCTTTGTTTTGCCCGACTTTTGCATAGGCCGCCCCAAGGTTGTTGTAGACGATATGTATGTTGTTGTTTCTGGTTTGCGCTATTTTAAGGTAGCGAAAGGCATTTTTGGTGTTGCCATTTTGAAGGTAAATTGAGCCAAGGTCCGTGGCAATATCGGGTTGCGAGGGATTCAACCTGAATGATTTCACGAGATTTTTTTCTGCATCCAGAAAACGTTTTAAGTAAAACAGGGCAACTCCTTTTTCCCGGTAGGCCTCGCTATAATCCTCTTTTAAACGTGTGGCTTCGCTCAACTGATTAAAGGCGGCCTGATATTCTCCTTTTTCAATATATACCTTGCCTAATTCGTAGTGGCCTTCCGGGTCATCCGGGTTTTCTTCGATTTGTTTTGAATAGATCGCAAATTTCCCCTCCACCGTGTCGTCCCTGGGGCCGCAGGCCAAAAGCAACAGGGAGAAAATCAGAATGAAGAATCGAAAGATTATCATGCGGTCTCAAAATCCCGGATGTCTTGAAAAATTGGAAACAACAGTGAAGCCGGAAACCTGGCTATAGGATAACAGGACGGAGATAAAAGCTAAAAAGGAATAGCACCCCGTGCCAGTTCCATGAGAAAAGAGGGGAACAACCCTATAGCCACAACCACCACACAGCTGACAGTGATTAAGGCTCCCATGCCCTTATATATTACGGGTTGTGGCGCATTTTCATCTTCATGAAAGTACATCATGACGATCACGCGGAGATAAAAATAAACGGAAATGATGCTGGCGATGACCGCCATCACAGTTATGAGGATATAGCCTTGCTTGACCGCCGCATAAAACACGAACAGTTTCCCGAAAAAACCGGCAGTGGGTGGAAAGCCGGCCAGAGATACCATAAACAGACTCATGGCTACTGCCAGCAGGGGATTCTTTTTAGCCAGTCCTTTGAACCGGTTGATAGAGTTGCCTTCCTGTCCTTCCCCTTCCATGGTGAAAATTATCGCAAACGCTCCGATGTTCATGAAGAGGTAAACCGCAAGGTAAAATAGAATGCTGGCCATTCCTTCCTGGGTATTGGTGACGATACCGATTAACAAGTAACCTGCATGCGCGACACCGGAATAGGCGAGCATTCTTTTAAGGTCATCCTGGAAAATGGCGGCGGTATTTCCCACCAACATGGTCAGGACCGATGCGCCAAAAAGGATTGGCATCCAGACTTTTTCCAACTCCGGCAGGGCGACGAAAAAAATACGCGCGATCACCGCGAAGGCCGCCGCCTTGGTCGCTACCGACATGAACCCCGTAATAGGAGTGGGCGCGCCCTGATAGACATCCGGAGTCCAGGAATGAAAAGGTACCAGGGAAATTTTGAACGCCAACCCGCAAAACATCAGTCCCATCCCTATATAAACCAGTGTGTTCCTGGTGTAGGGATTTTCGTGAATGAGTTGCCCGATCATCCTGATTTCGGTTGTGCCGCTACCGGCATAAATCAAGGCCATGCCATAAACCAGAATGGCAGAAGCAAATGCGCCAGTCAGCAAATATTTAACCGTCGACTCTTGTGAGGCCAGAGTTTCCCAACTTAATTCGGTGTTGCTGTGTGGGCCTTCCTTGCCGGTTCCATGCTTGGCGGAAAAGCCGCAAAGTATATAAAGGGCGATGGAAAACAGCTCCAGGGAGATGAATATCGTGATCAGGTTGCCCGACTTGGACATGAACATCATGCCCGCGACTGCCATCAAAAGGAGAGTGAAGTATTCTGCCTTGTTTTCATGGTTTTCCTGCGGATAGCGGGCCGAACCGAAAATTGCGAACAGGGACATCAGCAGAAAAATCAGGTTGAAGACAAGAGAAAACCGGTCGTAAATCAAGGCACCGCTGAATATGCTGGAACTGCTCTCGCTTCCAGCGGTTGGGGCTCCACCCCAAAGGCCCAGCGTGAATAGAAACGCCGCACCGACACCCACCAGCGAAACTCCGGATAGAAAAGGAAGGGTGTTCATCCTTTTTTTAAGTCCGGCCAGAAGAATGAAGAAGGCGGTCGCCAGAATAATGAGTTCCGGCCCGACTGCAACCCAGTTCATATCATCAAAATTGATCACGATTTCCATGAATTTTCCTAAGGGTCCCTGCCACCCTGTTTTAGTGATAAAAACCCAGCGCTAAATCAATAATTATGGGGTGTTTTATAGCATTTTGGTGCTTTTTGCAACCCCGATTAAATATATGAAACTGGGATAAAATATGTCTTTAAGAGTTATCTCATAAAAGCACTTGCGAATGGAGGCATTTCCCGGCAATATGGGCCACTTAAATTTTGTTCATGGAGAATTTTTGTGAACCTGAATGAAAAACGGGCCTATCTCAATTACCTGCTCACTCTGGGGCTTCGACAGGAAGAGGCGTTTGGTCCCATGGCGCTTGATTTCATTCGTGAAACGGATTTCGACGCGGTCGGTTTATTGCCGGAAGAGCATTTCAGCCTTGTCATGGCCACCATCCAGGCCCTGGCCCAGGAGCCGAAGCGCTACACTCTTAAGCTGGAAATGCTCAACCGGGCGCGGGACCTGGTTGATAAAACCTCCTATAAAAACCCGCAACTGACCCGCCAGATTGAACAGGACATCAAAAAGACCACTGCCGAGATCAATATATATAATGAAGCAATGCGACCTGGCAAAACGCCTGCGCCGGAAAAGCAACGTCTGGTAGTGCAAACCGAAGCGCCAGACTATTTTCTCGATATTGCCCAGAAACGGGCCTCTGCCTATTACCAGAACAAATTCGGCCTGAGCAAGGAGGAAAAAACCGCGCAACATTTTGGCGGCGGACCGAGAAAGTTTGAACCGGACAATCTAAAGGTGCACCGCGAATATCCCGGGGCATGCGGTCCCTTCATGAACGCCCGCACCAATGCCTTCCACCTGATGATGCCCTTCGACATCAAGATCAGCAAAAAACCTGACGATCCGCTGGATGCGGGGATGCGGGCCTATTATTGCAAGATGGGTTATTCCTTTCCTTTAGGGTTTGAAATGGGAAAGATTTGCAGTTTCCAGGATGGGGAGATTCTGGATATTCCTCTGGATGATCCGAACCTGATATTTCTGTCAGTTTCCAGGATCAAAGAGAACGAGTTCCGGGCTCCGGCATACCCGGCCACGCCGGAAGTTCCAGTAGAATACGCTTATCCGCGTGCAGTCCTGGAGCGTACCGGAACTCTGGGGCCCTATGTGCAGGTGGTTTCAAATTTCAAAATCTGGTTCGATGCCAGTCAGGTGTCGGTTCTCATTCAGGGCGCGCCAGACCTTTATGAGTATGGGCTGGAAGGTGGTTCCGGCTTGATGGTTCGTAGCCACGCCGCGGATAAGATTCCTGCTTATGTCGAAAACACATCCCTTCCCTGGCAACAAGGGATGAGTTTCAACTTCGTCAACATTCACCTGACACTCAGCCTCGGAACTGAAACGGCTTTTGTCCCTTACAATACCCCGCTTTTCACGGTTTACCCCATCTTGCCTACCCAGAATTTCAAATGGATGGATGTTTCGCAAGCTTGAGTCCTGGTTGTTAAGTACCTGCGAATTTTCATTGCCGATTTTGCGTTATAATATCAGGAAAAATAGAGTTGATTCCGGTGACTGATGATTCAATTTGGTAAAATTCGAGGCTGGACGGTTTTTGGATTTGCTTGTTTAACATTTTTCATTGTCCAGACTTCTTCCCAGGCTTCCCCCACTCTTAATATTCCTGCTCAGATTACTTCCAACCCCGGTGAAGATTTTGCCCCAACCGTCTCCGCGGACGGGAAGATAATGGTTTATGTCTCTGACAAGTCCGGCAATCTGGACTTGTGGTTGAAACACCTTGGCCCCGGAATCCAGCCGCCAGACCAGAGGTTGACTTTTCACAGCGCCGAAGATGGCAGTCCCGAAATCAGTCCGGATGGGAAAAAGGTGGCCTTCGTTTCCCACCGCGGTGACCCCAGGGGTGATATTTATATTCTTGATCTGTCGACGAAGGAAAGTCGACCCATCATCCTGAAACCGGGAGAGGAAAAGAACCCTGTCTGGTCACCGGATCAGAAAACTTTATACTTCTCATCCCGCTCCTCAAGCGTTGCGTCACCGGTTATTGAAAAATTTGAACTGGATGAGGCGAAGCGCACAGAAGTTTTAAGGCCGGGAGGCCTGAACTTATCGTTGTCTCCGGACGGCAATTATCTCGCCTTTGTGACCGGCGGGACGCAAAGCGATTTGAAAGTTTACAACCTGCAAACCAACTCGACCCAGACTCTGACAGAAGGGCCGTTCATAGATGTATCGCCCCGCTGGGTGGGAAGGTCTCTTCTTTTTGCCCGTTACCAAAATGATACCAACCATGATGGACAGTTGAGCATTGACGACAACCCGGATATCTGGAGCGTTGAATTTAATGCCGGGCAAGTTGGCCGGTTTCGCCAACTGACTGATAGCTCCACTTATGATTTTCTGCCACGCCCCTTGGACGAAAAACATTTTTTGTTCACTTCCCACCGTAAGGGTGGTTCGGATATATGGAAACTGCCTCTTGCCGGACTCATGCCGGAAGGATTGAACAATGTAGAGGACTCAACCGTATGCTCTGAGTGGCTGGCCAGCTACCCCTGTGTGCTGATATTGACGAATGCAAATGTGTCGACCAAAACCCGCTATCGTCTGGCGCGACAATATCTTGAGCTGGGACACGATGAATCAGCGCGCGCACTTTTTACACAGATTTTGGAAGAGGGCGACAGGGTTTACCAGGGACTCGCCAAAATAGAACTTCTGCTTTTGAGTATTCAGGATGGCGGCATCAAGGAGGGTTTAAAAGAACTGGATAAAATTGTTGCCGATTACGCCGGAATGACAGCGGTGGAGGCAAGAGGGCTGTTGGAAATGGGGAACCTTTATCTGCGCCTGGAAGAACCGGACCATGCGCTGAATTTTTTCCGGAAAGTAATTCAGCAAAATTCTTCTGAACGCAATATTTCTGCGGAGGCGGCATTTTCTCTCAACCGTATTTACTCTTTGCTTGGGGATCGGGAAAAACTGGTTGAATCGTTGGTCCAGGTGATTCGGGATTATCCGGATGTCGCGTATTGGAAACAGAAATCGGTAGAAGCTGTTCTTCAACTTTATGAAGGTCATTCCACGTTAGAGAAAAAGGTTTCCAGCCTGCAGGCTTTGGCGGAAACAGACCTGCCTGTTCTTTCCGCTGTGGTACAGAACCGCATTGGTGAACTTTATCACCAATCGGCGGAAAACCTTCTGGCAAAGGAGGCTTATCAGAAAACTATTGCCAAAGGGGTAGAGGAAGAAACTTTTAAAGCCCGCTTTGCCCTGGCGCGTATTTACGCCGAGGAGGAAAATTTTGACAAGAGTTTGAGTATTTACCGGGAGTTATCTGGTGGGGCCACCGCCCTGACACAGTATGTCGAGTCGGCTCGCGCGGGTCTGATACAAAAATCCTTGGAAAAAGGTGACTGGGAATTGCGGATCGGCGAAGTGAAGCTGGCGCGGAAAACATTTCTCAACCTGATCGAGACCTACCCCGAAACTGTGAAGGCGCACCGGGGATACTTGCAGGCTTCATCAGCTTTGGGGAAAAGTGAAGTGAGGTTTTATCAGGATCGCTTAAAAACAAGACAAGGTTCAGCCGTGGAACATTATGCTCTGGGACTGGCCCTGACTTATCTTACCCCTCCAGCGCTGGACGAGGCGGAAGTGGAAATCGGTAAAGCTCTGGCGCAAAACTCGCAGGAAGTTTTTTATCATCAAACCCTGGGGTGGATATATGAACAGAAAGAGCGGGCCGAACCCGGTTTCATGGAAAAAGCGTTGCATGAATACCAGATCGCGCTTGCCCTTAATGAGGATGAGGATTCCCGGAACGAGGCGGACCTGCTCCTTAATTTGGGCAATGGACATTATTTGTTGAATAATCCTTTGTCCGCTTACCACTATTATAAAAAGCGCGAGGACAGCGGTGAACCTTTTCTCAATCCAGAGCGAGAGGCCGTTTACCGGCAACGGTTTGGTTCTGCGGCTTTCAAGTCGAGGGATCCCGAGGTGGCGGTCACGCAGTTTAAGAAAGCATTGAAAATCGTTGAAAAGCAGAATGCACTGGGTCGCATGGCGGAATTGCATGACCGAATCGCTTTAGCTTATCAGGAGCATGGTGACTATGCCCAGGCCGTAGAACATTTCACACGGACCCTTGAGTTGAACCGGCAGACGGGTAATGAAGCATCCGTTTCCCGGACGCTCAGGAATATTGCCAATAATATTTATTCTGAAAATCAGAAAGAACGCGATTCGGATGAAATGGCGCGCGCTCTCAATCATTATTTTCAGGCTATTGCAAAACTCGAACAATTCGGCGCTGTGGACAAGAAAAAGAAATCCAGCGCCTTGATTGATGTGAATATAGAAGCGGGAATCGGAGACGATGTTTCTTCAGCGGCGTATGGGTTTGACAGAGCAGGTGAGGAGAAACTGATTTTTCATTATATTGGAAAAATATACGGAGACCTTGGTGATTATGAAAAAGCCATAGAATATTTTAAGAAAAAGCTGGCTTTAATACCTTCAGGTCTGGACGTTGATAAAAACATTCCGGTTTTGCTGGAAAAAGCTCTTCTATTGAACCAAATCGGCAACTATTATTTTCAGTCTGCGGATTATGAGTTCAGCCAGACCTTTTTTGAGAAGTCATTTGAGCTTTCCCAAAAACTGAACAACCGTCGCGGCATGATGGTCAACGCGGTAAATATAGGACGCATTGTTGTTATCTTGAGTTCTGGCAAACCTCTGGTTTCTTTGCGGGACGACATCCAACAGTCTATTGATATGCTGGAAAAGGCGGTGGAAGTCGTGACCCTTTCCGATCCGGAGTCGCTAATGGTTTCACGCAACTACCTGGGCATTCTTTATCATTTTCAGTGGTTGTATTTGGCCCCGGAGGCCATGAGTCCGCAAAAAAATACAAGGGAAGATCAATTCAAGTCGAGCCTCGCTGAATTAAAACGACAATGGGGAAGCATCCAAAAATCGTTGGCCAATTTTGAATTGGCTTTGGCTCATGGGAAAAAGATCGGTAAGGGAGAACAGTCAATCTGGCAGAATTTGCAGTGGACCCGTTATCTTGCCGGGATGGAACCGGATACGCAGGAACCTTCCGTCAAGGATCGTTGGCAGTCTGTTTATTTGAAGGCAAAACAGGTAGATGGGGTCGAGCGCCTCCCCCTATTGTTAGAAGCGGAAAGGGAATTGAGCCGTCTACCTTATGGTTGGCTGGACCGTTCTGTTCTCGCTTTAGTCGAACAGCTCTATGAAGATATCGTTTCCCTGTTATTCCAGGAGAAAAAATTTGCCTCTGCTTTCATGTTATCTGAAAAAGGCAAGAAACAGGTTCAGTTGGCACTGGCTCCGCCTCTCAAATTTGGCACTGCTGACAGGCAGGCTTATTACGATGAGGTGGTTACTTATTCAGGGCGTTTGCAATCTTCTACTGAAGAGGAAGTAAATGCCCTGCTTGATGAGTATCAGGAGTTTTTGGAATTGGCGGATGAAGATGACCCTGAGCTTGTTGGCTGGGTGTCATCCAGGGTATTGCCTCTGGAAGAATTGCAACCCCTGTTAAAGTCCACGCAACTATTAGTCAAATTCCAGCGGATTCATAATGAAGTTCTGGTCTGGTGGGTGCGGGGTGAAAATTTTTCGGGTAAGCGGATTGCCGGAGACCGGGAACTGTTTGACCTGATTTCTCGATCAATGGATAACACGGCAACGGCAAAAGACGTGGATTACCTTTCCCGCTTACTTCTGGATCCGTTGCTGGAAGAGGGGGCTGAGTCGATGGTTTTGATTGCCGATGGTGAATTGGAGTTTTTACCATGGTCGGCAATGAAGCTGGGCGCAAAACCTCTGGTGGAAACCACAACCCTGACATTTGTCTCCTCGCTGTCACAATGGCAACGGTCTATAAAATTAAAAAACCTTTACAACTCCCGCCTCTTGATTCTTTCTGCGCAACGCCCACAAAATGGCCGGGCCGATTTCTCCACGGTTCTAAGCCTCCATGGTGACAAAGCAAATCTGAAAAATTTTTTGAAGAACTGGGATCATTTCGGTGTGGTGCAGATTGAGAGTCCGGTGCGCCTGAGCCGTCTTGACCCTTCGGCGTCCTTTTTCACGCTAACCCGGCAAACGAACCGGTTTCAACGGGTGCCCTTGTCGGCCTTATATAAAGAACCTTTCGAGTCGTATTTGATGGTGATGGCAAATGTCGAGCATGAGTTCGACCCGTTTTTGTCTCTCTCTGCAACCAGTTTGCTTGTGGAGGGATTAGCCTTCAAAGGTTATCCCGGTGTTTTGTTGCATAGTGGAAAGCCGGACGAAAAACTGCATGATGAGTTGATGGGGCTCATCATGGAGAACCTCAGGAAGGGGAATCCTGCTGAATTATTGCGGCATGCGCAAAGAGAAATTGCGGCAAAATATCCTGAAAATTTTGAGTGGGCAAAATACCGGTATTACGGTTTCCCGGGAATGAATGATGCTGAGAAAGCAACGTTTGCGGAAGAACATTTCCAGTCCAATATAAAGAAGGGAGCAGTTGCGTTCAAGCAAAAGGACTGGCTGGCGGCCATCGACCATTTGGAAAAAGCGATGGTACTGCAACCCTTTCTTCCGGAAAATCAGATGGTGGGAACGATATACAAGACGCTGGCTCAGGCGGCCTATAACCTTGAAGATTACCCCAAAGCCATCGGTTACCAACAACAGGTGTTGCCTCATTCAGAGGATGACCCGGAAGTTTTTGCGGAAGCGCTTTATTTTCTTGGAATTCTGTATTCCCGTACGGAAAACTTTCCTCTGGCTGTTGAGCATTTAAAAAAGGCTCTGAAAATTTATGAGGAAAATGAAATCCTGGATCGTTTGGCGGAGAGTTACAGCACGTTAGGGATCGTGGAAGAAAATGCGTTGGACTACGACAATGCCCTCAAGGCGTTCAATGCTTCCCTGAAGATCAATGAAGAGATTGGTGAAGATCTGAACCGGGGCCGTGAATTGCGTCGCATTGGCAGGATTTATTATTTGCGTCTCAACCGCTTTGAAGAAGCCCGAAAATATTTTAGCCAGGCGTATGAATTGTTTGTAGAGTTGGAACAGGTTGATCAACAGGTCGAATCCCTTTTGGAGTTGGGGCTGGTGGCGGAAAAAGAAGCCGATTTCAGGTATGCCCTGGAGCTATACGGTAAAGCCCAAGCCTTGGCCGAAGAGGCCAATCTCAAGCCTGGCCTCGCTAAAGCCTTTTTATATCAGGCCAACGCGCATTGGTTTCAAGGCAACTACCAGCAGGCATTTCGGTTCCAAAGGCAGTCTCTGGAAATCGCCAGGGAACTGGAGGACAAGCTTCAGCAGGCCTTTATTCTCAACACACTGGGGTTGATTCACTGGACGCTCAACGATTCTGAGCGGGCGTTGGAGAATCTTGGCCAGAGTCTGGAGTTGGCTGAAGCAGTACACTCTCTTTTGGATATCGCCACAGCCTATAACAATATTGGCCTTGTCCACCGGAAGGAAAAGCGGTATCCAGAATCTATTGAGTTTTTTGAGAAAGCCTTGAAGAGAGATGAACAACTCAAATCCAGGTGGGGGCAGGGCTATACCCATCGAAACATGGGAATAAGTTTGTTGCGTATGGGTCGGTTGGAAATAGCAGAGAGTCACCTCAAAAAAGCTGTGGAGCTCAGTCGTGAAATTGGTAACCGTACCAACCTGGTAAAAGCTATGCTGGAGTTGGGAAATCTGGCGCTGGAGCGCAAACGGTGGGAGGGAGCTGTTGCCTTGTTCCAGCAAACCTTTGAACTCTCCGAGCGTATTAATGTTAAAGAGGTCGCATGGAGGGCTTTGCGTGGGGAAGGGTTCGCCTTCATTCAATTAGGGAAAAATGAGCAGGCCTTAGAGTCGTATAAAAAAGCGGTGTCTGTGGTAGATACTCTGCGTGCGGCCATAAAAGTAGAAGAGTTTCAGAACGGGTTTTTGACCGACAAGCAGGATGTATATAAAGAACTGGTTCTTCTGCTTTTGAACATGGGAAAAGTTGAAGAGTCGTTTCAATTTGCTGAGCGTGCGAAATCGAGAAGTTTTATCGACCTGTTAGGGAATCAGAAAATTAGTTTGAAGGACGATGTCAGCAGGAGTTTGTATGAAGCCCTGAACCTGCAAAAGCAAACGATCCGAAAAATTGAGGAGTCCCTCACGGTTGTCCGCAATACTGGCCGGGAAGGTGAGATTGAAAAATTGGTAGAGGAGTTGGTGAAAGCCCGAAACCAGTACCAGGATCTGCTGATTAATGCCAAGGAGCAAAGCCCGGGAATTTCCAGTTTTGTTACGGTCGATGCTATAAGCCTCAAAACATTGCAGGGTTTATTGGGAGATTCGGCGGCGTTGGTGGAATATCTGGTGACAGAAAACGAATTGGTAGCCTGGGTGGTAACGAAAGAAAAAATAAACGTTTCACGTCTTCCGGTAGAAGAGAAGCTATTGAAGGGTTATATTGCTGATTATCGCGATCGCATTCAAAAGCTGGCACCGGTTGAGGATCATGCACTACGCCTGTATTCCCTTTTGATCAAGCCGGTGGAGCCGTTTATAAAAGGGAAAAGAATTTTAGGGATCGTTCCTCATGGTCACCTGCATTATATTTCCTTTTCTTCTTTGAGGGATGAGAAGAGCTACCTGATTGAGAAGTACCCACTGTTTTATTCGCCTAGCGCTTCGGTCATGCAATTCACATTTAAGGAACGGGCAAAGCGGAGCGGTGATATCAAGGTGTTGGCAATGGGCAACCCGGATCTGGGTGACTTCAATTACGACCTGCCCCTGGCAGAGATGGAGGCGAACTCAATCAAGTGGGATTTCCCAAAGGTCGATGTTTTTACGCGCGAAAAAGCCACAGAAAGTTGGCTTCAGGAGCATATCAGCGAATACCAGATCATACATATCGCTTCGCATGGCGAATTCGACCCGGTTAACCCCTTGTTCTCATCGCTAAAGCTGGCGCGTTCCGCACGGGAAGACGGTAATTTTGAAGTGAATGAAGTTTTTGGGCTGGAGATCAATGCCGATATCGTGACTTTGAGCGCGTGCCAAACCGGGCTGGGGGATATTGTTGGGGGTGATGAACTGGTGGGACTCAACCGGGCTTTTATTTATGCCGGCACACGGTCAATCCTTTCCTCATTGTGGAGGGTGAGTGACATTTCCACGGCTGTGTTGATCAAACATTTTTATCGCAACTATGGCGCGGAAAACAAGGCCGAAAGCCTGAGAAAAGCCCAATTGCTGGTCAAGCGACTCTACCCGCACCCTGCGTACTGGGCGGGATTCAGCCTCACGGGCGACTACCACTAGCCGACCCTTGCCTCCAGGGAATACCGAATGCTGATATTCGTCAGTTACGGCAACCAGCCGGTATCTTTGGAAACTCTCGATCCAGTTTTTCTTTCAAACCTTTGGGCTTTTCAGGTTTTCTGCCTTTGTTAACGGATGAAAACCCTTCGGCAGAATGGAACTGCCTCCAATGCCTTTCATGTAAATTTTCCGCTGAAAGCACTTTTTTGACCTTTCCTTCAGCATCATAAATAGTAACCGGGAAGAACATTTCCTCACCCCCCTCTTTGTCTGAGGTGAAATTAACCTCTGCCTTGCTATCTTTAATATAGGGCCACAATAAATTTTTACCATTTAATTCAATGCTGATTTGCGGGAATAATCGCGGGGGTAAAACGACCTGATAATTAGGGTGTGGATTGTTTTTCCTTATCAGGAGGCCGTCATGAGCTTGCATTTTGCCACACGTCATGAAATTTTTGAGCACTGGGGGCATTCGGGCAGTCAGTTGCCAGGCTGGCAACGAGTTGTATTTGTGATCTGTATGACTATTTTGTTCCTTTTTATATTCATTTTTCTGTAGGGTTCGCAGTTATTTCAAGGTTTGGCACAGGAATTCCGGAATTGTCCGGAATTCCATGAGTATTCCCATGTTCCGGCTGAAAGCATTATTAATCCACCCTCACCTCAGTCCATCAAGTCTTCAGACGATCAGGCTTACCTTGAACTTTTGTGAAAATAAAATGATTGCTTCCTCTTGGGCGGTAGCCTTATTCTGAACCAAGAAAAAATGAATTAGTTTTCCTGTGTTGGGTGACTCTTCATTGCTTCTTGTGACGAACTTTTGTTTTTTATGGATGCTCTAATGATTGATTCTGAAGGCAGTGCCGACCAATACCATCCCATTGATATCAATATTCTCGATAAAAACTCGAATCTGGCATTTAATATCTTTTCCAAAGTACAAGGTGCCAGTGAAGATCGTTATATTTTATACGCCAGCAAAGAGCCACGTTATCGCGATAAGGTGCGTGAACTTTTGCAATCTTCAGAACTTATGGAGGAACTGTATATTCATGAAGAGGATCTGGTACTTTATTTTGAACACGCCACCGATTCCCTGCGCGAATACATCATAAACTCAACTGCTTCCCCTGAGAAAAAGATGGCAAAGGTTTATGACCTCTCCCGGGATGTCACGCATCAGTTTTTTGAAGCCAACTCCTCCCCGGAGATTCTCCGTGGTTCTGGTCAGGTTGTGGAGTTGATGGAAAAGTGCCTGGACAATAATGAACTCGGATTCCATGGCCTGACCAGGATAATGGAAAAAGATTATTACACCTATACCCATAGTATTAACGTGGGACTCTATTGTATGACCTTTGCTCTTAAAATAGGAATGCCCGCTGACGAGGTGCATGAACTAGGGCTGGGCGGTATGCCCCATGATGTTGGTAAATCGGGAATTCCCAAAGAAATTATTAATAAAAAAGGTGCTTTGACGGATGAAGAGTTTGAGACAATAAAAAGTCACACGAATAATGGCGTGGAAGTTATTAGGGAATTGGGGTGCTATGGGGAGAAGGTCATCCAGATGGTGGGTCAGCACCATGAAAAATACAATGGGGGTGGCTATCACCAGGGTCTCATTGGTGAGGATATTTCCCTGTTTGCCAGAATCTGCAAACTAACCGATGTCTATGATGCGCTGACCACACGCCGCAGTTACAAGAAGTCCTTGAAAGCCATTGAGGCGCTCACCATTATGAAGTCCAAAATGGGGAATGAATTTGACCCAAAACTCCTGAATTCCTTTATCCGCATGATGGGGCCCGAGGGCTGAGGATTTGGCATAATCGTCTGAATTACATGAATTCCTGGGACACGAATTCCCCGGAATTAGAGGTCGTAAAAATTCCAGCCAGGAACTCAAAAGTTCTCTATAACCTGGCTTTGAGAACTTTCAGAAATCGATCAAACTCCTCTTGGGTAATGTCGCCCATGTTTGCGATACGAAAAATATTATCACTCAGATTTCCCTGCCCGGCATAGATGACGAATCCGTTAGCCTTCAACCCGTCATGAAGCTTTTCATAGCTCA
>Ga0210019_1001328_pt1 | contig 26913 bp, 22 predicted proteins | sample CryGeyCG2114_020_2_FD_183969 | JGI IMG/M metagenome (GOLD analysis project Ga0210019, IMG submission 183969) | Groundwater microbial communities from aquifer - Crystal Geyser CG11_big_fil_rev_8/21/14_0.20 (SPAdes) (version 2) | ecosystem: Environmental > Aquatic > Deep subsurface > Groundwater ...
GGCTGATCTGCCAATCAAAGAAAGGAATTCGCCGTGACAGATTGTACCCCCATCCGTCATTCCCGCGCAGGCGGGAATCCAGTAAGGGCGAACGGCCGTTCGCCCCTACTCAAGGCCGGGGATTGTGCTCTGACGAGGATACGTGATATTTTACCTTTATTGAACATGGGCGCGGATTTTTGCGCTCAGGGTGTCGAGCGTGATCACCACGATGGCAATGGCGAGTAGTGCCGTCCCTGCTTCATTGTATTTAAGCAGGTTGATCCACTGTTGCAGTAAAAACCCAATGCCGCCACCACCCACGAACCCGATGATCGTGGACATGCGCACATTAATATCCCAGCGGTAAAAACTCAGCGCCATGAACGGCAGGAACACCTGCGGCAACACGCCAAAAAAAACCACCTGCAACGGTTTAGCCCCAACCGCGGTGATCGCCTCAATCGGGCCGGAGTCAATGCACTCAATCTGTTCCGAAAATAATTTACCCAAAGCCGCTACAGAGTGCAGTCCCAACGCCAGCACCCCGGCAAAGGGCCCGATGCCCACCCAGACCACAAACAGGATCGCCATGATCAAAGGCTCTATGGAACGCAGAATATTAAGCCCAGTTCGTACCGCATAATAAACAACCGTACCCGCCCTACTTCCCGTCATCAGGTTCCTGGCACCGAGAAAACTTACAGGCACTGCCACCAACACCCCAAAGGTGGTTGCCATCAAAGCCAGAAAAATTGTTTCCACCATTTTCTCAAAGGTCAGGCTAAGCGTCTCGCTGACCTGCCAGGCCCCTTCTTCCCAACTGATTTCTGCCTTCACGGTCTGGCGCAAACCACGTGCGGTGGGAGGAACGATGATATCTTTTTCAAACGCACCGGATGCATCGGTGGTAAAAGTTGCCAATGGGAATTCCTGCTCAATGGCATTGACCCAATATAAAGTCCCCGACTGACCGGGTTTCAGGTTAAGGCCGTGAACAGCCACCCTGTCCGAAATTTCACCCGACTGACGGGATAAAACCAGCCTGGGGTCTGCGCTTTCGGTCTCTTGAGGAGCGCTGGTTTTCCTGGAAAGGAAAAATGGAGCTTCAACAACTTGCTCTTTTTTCTCACGGGTGAACAGGTCGGGTTGGGCCAGTTCCCGGACAAGGGGCTTGACAAGATGGAAGTCGCGAAACAATTCCCCCACCTCAATTTCCGTCACCTTCCATCCATAGCTATACACCGCCAGAACAGCCAGAATGATAATAAAAATTCTCGTTTTCATATATTCAGGTTGGAGGGGGAATCTTCCTAGATAACTGGCAATGTCTTTACCTTGCGCTCAATCATACTCTAAGCCCAGGAAGCCATTGCTCACTGTACCCGCACAGCTAGTCTAATTCGAATTCTTCCTGCCAGTTGCTATCCGCTTCCAGCGGTTTTTGGTCTTTTTTATCGAGCACAAAATTTTCCAGCACCAGAGTGTCCATTCCCGTACGCATGAAACAGCGGTATGCTTGTTCCGGTGTGCAGACAATGGGCTCACCGCGAACATTAAAGGAAGTGTTGATCACCACCGCGCATTGCGTGGCTTTTTCAAATTCGCTGATCACTGCATGAAACCGCGGATTGGTCTCAGCATGCACCGTTTGAATACGGGCTGAATAGTCGACATGCGTGATTGCTGGAATCTCAGACCGGGGAATGTTCAACAAATCTATGCCAAATAATTCCTTCTGTTCTTCGGTCATTGGGAGGCGTTTGTCTTCACGCACTCCCGCCACCAACAACATATAGGGACTCTCAGAATCCATTTCAAACCATTCCTGGACTTTTTCGGCCAAAACAGCCGGAGCGAAAGGACGAAACGATTCGCGGTATTTAATTTTCAAATTCAGCATCGATTGCATTTCAGGATTTCTTGGGTCAGCGATGATGCTCCGCCCTCCCAACGCACGCGGGCCGAATTCCATTGGGCCCTGAAACAAGCCGATGACTTTTCCGGCTTGCAAATCTTCGGCTATCGCCGGAGCCAGTTCCGAGTCATCATAATGTCTATAGGGAATACCCTGGCCGTCTAAAAATTGCCGAATTTCACCTTCATCATACTTCGGGCCGAGATAACCTCCCGCCATTGAGTCCTGGCCGTTGGTGGTTCTTGCATTTCCCAGCATCTGGTGCCAGATACTGAGTGCAACACCCAGGGCACCTCCCGCATCGCCCGCCGCCGGTTGGATCCAAACCCGGTCGAAGATTTTTTCTTTGAGAATCTTGCCATTGCCCACGCAATTGAGAGCCACCCCTCCCGCAAGGCACAGGTTTTTCATGCCAGTGAGGCCGCGGATGTGGTGTGCCATTTTAAGCATGATCTCTTCGGTCACCTTTTGCAGGGAAGCGGCAATATCCATTTCCTTTTGGGTCAACTGGGTTTCGGCCTTACGAGCAGGGTGACCCATCACCCTGGCAAATTTTGCATTGGTCATTGTCATGCCGCCCAGGTAATCAAAGTACTCCATGTTCATTCTAAAGGAGCCGTCTTCCTTGAGATCGATAAGGCGGTCGAGGATGAGGTCCGCATATTTGGGTTCGCCATAAGGAGCCAGCCCCATGACCTTATACTCACCGCTGTTGACCTTGAACCCGAGATAATAGGTGAACGCCGAATAAAGCAAACCGAGAGAATGCGGAAAGCGGAGTTCCTGCAACAGGTCTATCTTATTATCCTTGCCCCGGGCAATACTGCTTGTCGCCCATTCGCCCACTCCGTCCATAGTAAGAATAGCCGCTTCCTGAAACGGAGAGGGAAAGAACGCGCTGGAGGCGTGCGACTCATGATGCTCCGCGAACAGGACTGGCCCACGATAGTCCAGGTCTTTGCGGATATTGGCGCGGGTCCACAACTTGTCTTTCAGCCAAATCGGGATCGCCGACAAATATTGCCGGAGTCCGTTTGGCGCAATACCCATATAGGTTTCCAGAATCCGTTCGAACTTAACGAACGGCTTGTCATAAAACCCGACATAATCGAGGTCGCCTGTTTTTATGCCTCCCTGCTTCAGACAGAACTCCACCGCGTTTTTGGGAAACGAGGCATCGTGCTTCTTGCGGGTGAACCGTTCCTCTTGGGCGGCGGCAATGATTTTACCGTCCTGCACCAGGCAGGCGGCGGAGTCATGGTAGAACGCTGATAAACCCAGTATGTTCATAGAGTCAGGCCAGCAGAAGAGCCAGTATGGGCGTTATTCATTGAACCCTGCGTCACAGTGCTGGATTTCCTCTATAATTTTCTGAGCCGCCTCTCTTGGGTCTTTGGCATCACGGATAGGCCTGCCCACAACAATCATATCCGCCCCGTCCTCTATGGCCTGGGAGGGCGTTGCTATACGGTTTTGATCGTCACCTGAAACATGAGCCCATTCCGGGCGAATTCCGGGAACCACAATTTTGAACTCAGGACCGCATTTTTGTTTGACGCATTTTACTTCCTCTCCCGAACAAACGATCCCGGCGCATCCAGAATTCTGCGCCCGAATAGCGCGATCTAAAACCAGGGCCGCCGCGTCAATATCTTCACGAATCCCAAGACTCGCCAAAGAAGAAGTTCCCGTACTGGTGAGCACGGTTACTGCCAACACTTCCAGCCCCGAACCTTTCATTTCTTGAGCCGTCTCAAGAATCGCTTCCCCTTCTGTAGAGTGGATCGTGATATAGCGGACCCCCAGTTTGCCGGCAGATCGCAAAGCTCCTCTCACCGTAGCCGGAATATCATGAAGCTTGAGATCAAGAAAAATATTTGCCGCAGACTGATCCTGAATCATTTTAACCACATCAGGGCCCTCGCTGATGAACAGTTCCAAACCGATCTTGAAACAGCCGACCACTCCTTCCAGCATTTTGGCATAACGCCCTGCTTCTTTTTTCCCCGGAACATCCAGAGCAAAGATCAACCGGTCTTGTGGGTTTAATGTATTCATAAATTTTTAAGGACGGTTGCTAATGATGATAAATACTCTCCGGGTAACGAGTCATGACGGAATGATCCTGGATAGCTGGCTTTTTGGCATCCAACTCCTGCCCTGCCAGTTCCTGATACATCATATGCGGCACATTTCCTCCGGCAGAAATTGTATGCACAAAACCACTACCGCAACGCAGGTTCACATCAGTGAAGAAGAATTTGCCGGTCTCGTCCCGTATTCCTTGAAGGGTGCAAGGGCCTGTCAAATTGAGTCGGTCTCCCAACGCCGCCACCTTGTCGATGATATCCGCATCCATGTTAATACGACTGACCATAACCTCGCCACCACGAACCGCCAACCGTTCACGCGGAACAATCAGGCGAGGCGAACCTTGCTGGTCAAAAAATGTATCGACACTGAATTCCTGGCCATCAATCCTTTGCTGAAACACATGATGGCGACATTTTTCCATATAGTAGTCCAGATCGCCGCTGTCCTCCACAATAAACAGGTTTTTACTGCCCTCACCCCGGCGCGGTTTGGCAATGAGAGGAAACGGAGATCCTGTTTTCCCCGGCAAAAATGTTGGCGGCGTGTCAAACCCCTCACCGTTTAAAAACTCAAACAGTTTCCATTTATCGTGGCAAATTTCGATGGCGCGACTTTGCGGTATCCACAAACGGCGACCGTCTGCACCCAGTTCGTGACGATGATCGTTCATGAACTCAATGGATTTGTTGGTCAAAGGCACCAACGCGGAAACTTCTTCGGTCTCGCAAATCTCAAGAACCGATAGCAGGCATTGGGAGTCTGAAAAAAGCGGAATGACCCATGAACGATCGGCCTCTTTAAAGGAAGGCGCAAGCCTATCACTATCGGCACAAATCAACTCAACGGATTGCGAGGATTTAGCATTCCGGAACGCTCCTATCAGAGTAACCCTCCAATGCGAAGCCAGAAACAGGATTTTTAAAGTTTCCATTTATAGAAGTTCTTTTTCCCGCGTTACTAATACGTAGCCAGATGTCCTATCCGGCTGAGAATCTTTGCCGATGCACCCCAGATTCTATGATGTCGAAACCAGTACATCACTTCTCCAGTCTTGTTCCCGACATCCCGTTGTTGCGTGGAAAGAAGGGTGGTAAAGGGAATTTCCAAAACTTCTCCCACCTCATTCTCGGAAGGCTGGTATTTTGGAGAATAAGCCAGAATGGAAACAAAAGGAGTGATTTCAAATCCCAGTCTCGTATTAACAACGGGAAGCTTGCCCAGCACATCTTCAGGTTCTATTCCAATGGCAAGCTCCTCCTGGGTTTCTCTTAAAGCCGTGGCCAGCAGGTCATCATCCCGGTCGTCTTCAAACACTCCGCCGGGAAAACTCACCTCCCCCGCATGATACTTGAGGTGCTCGGCTCTTTTCGTCATCAGCACATGGGTTTTATTATGTTTGGGATAAAGCATAACCATCACTGCGGCCCGCTGAGGATGTGCCCAGGTCACTTCCCGCATCAGGGGAAAATCATTCTTCAGCTTGTGTTTGATTAAAAACAGGTTCATCGTTGTTCCACTCACCAAACTTTTTTGTATTCTTCAATGTCAAACCCGACGGTGATTTTATCCCTATCCACCGCAACCGGACGTTTGACCAACCTTCCGTTTGAAGCCAGCAAGTCTATCGCCTGACTTTCGGTCATGGTTTCCAGTTTATCCTTGATCTTCAACTCGCGATATTGGACGCCACTGGTATTAAACAACTTTTTCAGTCCCTTGGCTTTCACCGCCTCTTTAAGAACCTGTTTGGTCGGCGGCGTTTCGGTAATATCAATCAACTCAAACTTGATCTTCCTTTCTTCCAGGAAACGGATTGCCTTGCGGCAAGTTCCACATTTATTATAAGAGTATACCTTCATCTGAAAAACCTCCTTCCGGCAAAACCGGCTATAAATTATAGTTATCTTACCTTCAATCCACCTGTCAGGGACAACCGCACAATATGTTGTGGGCTAGAATTTAAAGTATACCAAACATGGTATAATTTCACTTTACAATATCATAGGATTGGGATAACCTTTCTGCCTGAATATGAGACTCAAAAGATCCGATAATACCGGGAGCACAAACCAAGCATGTACCTGAAAAATTTAGAATTAGAGGGTTTTAAGTCGTTTGTCGACCCCACCAATCTGGAGTTTAGAAACGGTTTTACAGCCATTGTCGGCCCCAACGGTTGTGGAAAAAGCAATGTTTCCGACGCGATTCGCTGGGTTATTGGTGAGCAAAGGTCCAAAACCTTGCGTAGTGCCCGTATCACGGACCTCATTTTTAATGGTAGCAGTAGCCGAAAACCGGTGAACCGGGCAGAAATCTCCCTCACATTATCCAACGTACCACCAGGAATTCGGATTGCCGGAGTTTCCAATACCGCAGAAGATGTCAAAGTCACGCGTTGTTACCATCGTTCTGGCGAAAGCGAGTTTTATATCAACCAGATTCCCTGCCGACTAAAGGATATCACGGATTTCCTTCTGGATGCAGGCATCAGCCCTAAGGTCCTGACAATTATTGAACAGGGCCATATTCAGGATGTCATCATTTCCAAGCCGGAAGAAAGGCGTGTCCTGATTGAGGAGGCCGCGGGAATCCTGAAGTTCAAGCACCGCAAAAACGAAGCTATCCGCAAGCTCGACAGCTCACGCCAGAACCTGGAACGCGTGGCGGATATTGTTCAGGAATTGGCCCGGCAGGTCGAATCGTTAAAGCGCCAGGCCGCCAAAGCAGAGCGCTATAAGGAATACAAGGCCAGGATCAAAGAATTGTCCCTCAAGCTTTTCTCCATCAAAATTTATCGCTATCAGTCACAGTTGGAGGCGATAGAAATCGAGTTAAAGGAACAAACGGAGAAGAAAACCGAGTGGAACGCGCGCCACGCTACCTTTGAAAACCAGATCGCACAACTCAATGTAGAAATCGAGGAGTCACTGAGCCGTCTGAATGAAACCCGCGAAACCCTTCATCAACTGAACTCCCAGATTAGAAGCAGTGAACAGAGTATTGCTTTCAAAAAGGAACAGAAATTTGAAGCCGAGGTCGATATCAAATCCGCCGCCGGAGAAATTTCCCGAATGGAAGAAGATATTGAAGGCCTGACCAGGCAGATCCTGAACGAAAGACAGAATCTTTCCACCACCTCGCAGGAAATCAACGAACAGGAAATCATACTGGATCAGCGCAAGGCTGAAAGCGAGCAGAATCGGGAAGCTTTACAAAAAATTCAGGAACAAGTTCTCAATGGCGAAAGAACCGTTCACAGCCTATTCCAGCAGACAGCCCAATCGAAAAACCAGACCACCGCCCTTGAAACCCGCATTCAGGGACTGGAAACCGGCCAGAAAAAACTGGTCACGGAAAAGGACGAACTCCACCGCCAAATCCAGGAAAACCAATCGGGCCTGGGACAGAGTGAAACCGAACATCTGCAGAAAACCGAAGAGCTTGCTCATTTAAAGGAGCAACAAGAAGCGTTACGGCAGGAAAGCACCTCCTGTCGGCAACAGCTACAAGCTGAAATAGACGATCATAGCTCCAAAAAAGAGGACTACTTTCATAAAGCTTCCTTGCTGGGCTCGCTGGAAAAACTGAGAAACCAGTTTGAAGGATTTCACGATGGCGTTAAATCCCTGATGAACAAGCAGAATGGTGAACGCATTCCGGGTCTTCGGGGAGTGCTGGTAGATGTCCTGCAGACCCCGGCGGAATATGAAGTGGCCATCGAAACCGCTTTAGGTGAAAAACTCCAAAGCGTTATTGTCAATTCCTATTCCGATTCGATGGAGGCCATTGGCTATCTTAAGAATCATCATTCCGGGCGGGGCTTGTTCGCGCCACTCAATCCTAAATCGATTCCTTCCGCCCCTCTATATTTGAATGGCACACAGGGTATCGTAGGTAAAGCTCTTAACTTTATTGAATGCCGGGAAGAGTATCGACCCGTTATCGAGTTACTGCTGAAAAATGTTGTCATCGTCCAGGATATGGATGTCGCCCTTCACCTGCATCAGGAACCGAACTTTCAAGGAACCGTTGTCACACTGAACGGAGAAATGATTGACGCCAACGGATTCGTCACCGGCGGCTCATTAGAAGACGACTCCTCCAGCCTGCTGGCCAGAAACCGTGAAATAGAAACTCTCACTCACAGCGTGAGTAATGTTAAAGAGAAATTGGATGCCTCGCAGGAAAAAATCGAGAGCAAAAAACAGAACCTTTCCCAACTGGAAGCCAACCTGCGGCAACTGGACCAGCAAACCCACGCTACAGAGATCGCGACAAACAACAAACTGCGCGACCTGGAACAATTGCGTAAAGACGCAGAACGCTTGGGGAACAGGTACTCCACGATCGACAGTGAAATTTTGGCCATCAATCTGGAAAAAGAAAAACTGGTCTTGGAGAAATCTTCGCTGGACCAGCAATTGGAATCTGCCGAGCAGAAAAGGCTTGCGGCGGAAGAACTTTTAGCCGGTCACCGGGAAGAACTGGAACAGAGCCGGTCCGGCCTTGAAGAGATTTCATCTGAAATCAGCCGACTTAAAGTCTTGATCGCCTCGCTGATCGGTCGGCGGGAAAATACGCTCACCGAAATCAAGCGGTTGGAACTCCAGCAACAAAACCTGAAACAGCAGATCGAAAGGCGCGAGGCAAACCGTGTTGCCAACCAGAAAAGAATCACTGAAATTGATGACGAAATTCTAAAACTGGGTGATATGGTCCTTAAAATTTCACGCGAAAAAGATCAGTTGGCCGAGGCGGCTGTTCAGGAGGAAGAGTCTCTCAGGCAGAAGGAAGAAGATGAGAAAGGAATGGAGCAGGATAGCCGCGAACTCTCACGAAGAATTCAGGAGATCACCGAATCCCTTTCTCAAATAGAAATTAAACGTTCTGAAAGCCGCCTGCAAATTGTACACCTGGAAGAACGTGCTTACGAAGATTTCAACGCCACGCGGGAAGAGTTACAAACCTCCTATGACGAAACCATTGATGAAAGTGAAACAGAGGCGCAAGTCAAAGAACTAAAGGAAAAGGTAGCTAAATTGGGCGAGGTCAATCTGGCCGCGCTTTCAGATTTTGAAAAAACCAACGAACGTTATACTTTCCTGAAAAAACAGCAGGACGATCTGGCCGAGTCTATCGAATTGCTCCATTCAACCATTGAAAAAATAAACCGCACCACCAAACAACGTTTTCTCGACACCTTTGAATTAGTGAACGAAAATTTCAAAGAAATTTTTGCGCGACTCTTTCAGGGAGGGAAGGCAAACCTTACCTTGATCGATGAGTCCAACCCTCTTGATTCAGGAATTGAGATCATCGCCAATCCATTAGGCAAAAGCCTTCAAAGCCTGGCCCTGATGTCCGGCGGAGAAAAATCCATGACTGCCATCGCCCTGATGTTCGCGGTATTCAAAGTCCGTCCCAGTCCCTTCTGCCTTCTGGACGAGGTGGATGCCCCGCTGGATGAGGCCAATGTGGTCCGTTTCCAGGAAATGCTGAAAGAAATGGCCGTCAACACACAATTCATCATCATCACCCACAACCAAAAAACCATGTCCTTCGCCAATGCGCTGTATGGCATAACCATGGAAGAACAGGGTGTATCCAAAGCAGTCTCTGTCCACTTCAAATAATCAGCGTACCACCAAACCCAGTTGGCAATGACCCGTGGGAATGAATAAACCTTTGCCTGCGGAACAGGATTTTCCCTGCAAGAAATTTACGCTTGTGGCAATCGCCCGCGCGTCATACCCCCAACATAAAAGTCACGCAGGGAAGAGGTATCGCCTCCCTATTGCTACCAGCAGTTGCGCCGGGGTATAATCTGCTTCACATGAACTAACTGTACCTTGTTATGGTGGAAGCAAAAGACATTGACGACAGCCTGGAGTTTCTCCGGTACTTTGAAAAAAATACCGAGAACCCCGACCTTGGCAGGCTCATCCGGGAAAAGTTAAGTCCCGACAAAAAGTCTTTGAACCTTTTAGGGTGCCAACTGGACGTAGAAGATTTCAAAGCCATTGCTGGCGCCAGCCCTCTTAAATCACTCTCCTCCCTCAACCTTGAGCAAACAGGCTTGAATTCTGCTGGTCTGCAACCACTCAGCGCCTCCGACTGTTTTTGCAATCTGGAGAACCTCTCCCTGGCAAACAATAACCTCAACGACGAGGCCTTGTTCTTCCTTTCAAAGTGCCGGACATTAACGCTCCTGAAAGACTTGAGTTTGTCCAGCAACGAAATCGGCGCGCTGGGGGCAAAGGTTCTTTCCCTGACAGAAGGCATGACCCGTCTGGAAAGGTTGGATTTCTCCTACAACCGTTTGGAACCACTTGGGATAAAATCGCTGGCCGACTCCAAGCTCGGCCGTCAACTGACCCACCTCAATCTTCGTGACACGGGAGTTGGAGATGAAGGTTTGAGATATTTAATTCAGCTACCGCCTCTCGAAAAAATCATCACGCTTGATCTTTCTGATAATGGTTTGACCCATGCGGGAATGGAGGCTCTGGCCCAATCTCAGGTGTTCCCCAACCTTAAGGTTTTAATCCTGAACAACAATCATCTTGGCGATGACGGAGTTTATGCCATGGCCGAGTCTCGCATGTTTGAAAACCTGGAAATGCTGACCATGCACAACAATGGCTTGACGACAGATAGCGCCATTTCACTTTCCGCGTCTAAATCAATCTCCCAGTTGAGGACACTGGACCTGAACAATAATGATCTTCGCGCGGAAGGGGTGAGGGCGCTGGCGGGCTCCATAAATATGAAAAACATGGAAACTCTGGATCTCGGCGAAAATAAAATTGGTCATGAAGGCACGGAGGCCCTGGCCCAGTCTCCACATTGCGCAAGACTAAAATATTTGCGGCTGAACAACAACAATATAACCGACCAGGGTGCTTTAGCCCTGGCCCGTTCAACTACCCTGACGCAATTGGAATCGTTATATCTTGAAAACGAAAACTGGATTCACGCACAAGGCATCAAGGCGATTGCCGAGTCCAAAAACCTGTCCAGCCTACGGCGTTTGGTGCTCGCCCTGAATGTCATTGGCGATGAAGGTGCCGTTTATCTTGCCAATTCCCACCAACTTTCCGGCCTGCAATTTTTAAATGTCGCGGGCAACAAGCTGAGCCCCAAGGGAGAGGATGCCCTGCAAAAGTCCACTGCATTGACTGGCCTGCAAGTCCTGGAAATTGTTTGAGGCCTGTTTGCCCATCGCTGACAGATCAGTTTTGCAATCCCACCCTGAAGAAAAATATCCGGCATAGCGATATTTTGCCAAAAGGGCCATCTGCTGGTTGATTTTTCCAACTCAGATGCTAGATTGTTACGCAGACACTATTTAAATGTAATGGACCTTTTCTGGTATCCGCATGGACAATTTGCGACAAACACTCATAGATTCTCTGCAATCTTATTACGCGGATGATTCAGACCTTCTGGAAACAGTTCGGGATCTTGTCAAGAAAGAGGGGGAAGAAGTTTATCCTACCTTGCTCAATATATTGACCCATCTGGACTTCAATGCCCACGATGCCAAAACTAATTGGGATCGCATTCTCACCCACCGCAATCTGCTGGAAACAAAACTTGATAGGCATGTAAGATTGATCACTGCAATGTGCGACTATTTCTGTGAAGTCTCGAAAAACCTGGAAACCCCAACAATGATTGAGTTGAGAATATTGGAGGAAACCAGGAAATATTCCCGGTCTGATGGATTGACCGGACTTTTTAACCGGCGATTTTTCGATGAAGCCCTGGAAGGGGAAATGAAACGGGCTCAAAGATATAATGGCAAATTTTCCCTCATATTCTTTGATCTCGATCATTTTAAAAGCCTGAACGATACTTACGGTCACCAGGCCGGAGACTTGACACTGAAAAAAGTAGCTGAAATCATGATCTTGGGAAAAAGAACTGAAGACCTTGCCTGCCGGTATGGAGGAGAAGAACTGACGCTCGTTCTTCCTGAAACCCAGAAGATCAACGCGCTGGTTATTGCCGAACGTATTCGGCAAAAAGTTGAGGAATTGAAACTGGAGTTTGATGGAAAACCCTTCAATGTCACTTTAAGCGGTGGAGTCGCTTCTTACCCCTCAGACGCGAAGGATAGCAAATCATTGATCCACGCGGCCGACATTGCGCTTTATCAAGCCAAACAAAGCGGCAGGAACAAAATTTTCCTGCATGCTCTGGATAAACGACACTATTTAAGAATAGACTTTGCCAGCAATATTCAGGTTAACCAGGTAGATCAAAAATCGGGACAAATCACCGCTCAGGGAAAGAATTTCAGCAGTTCAGGTTTGCTGTTTGAAAGCTCTGTCCCCATTGAAATCGGCACACATGTAAAGCTGGAAATGACAGACCTGGGTCTGGAAAAACCCATTACCGTAAAAGCCCGGGTGGTACGTGTGGAGAAGTTTGACCGCCATTACGACATCGGGGTTTCATTTCTGGAAATCAATGAAACGGCTGAAAATGAAGTAGCGCAGGCTCTGGCCAAAAATCTGGGAATTCCCGTCACGCAGGTCCTTAAAAAAAATCATTTTGAAGTTTAGGGCCTCGTGGCGAGCAAATTAAAGGTATTTTGGGTTCCCAACACCCGGTTGGCCAGCCAGGCATGGAACCCATAACGCCGGGCGCAATATTTTTCAACATTCGAAACGACTACACCTTCGCCTTGAAGAATTTCCTCGACCCGGGTCGGGTCAATGCCTCCAAATTGCCGCTGGTAATCGGAATGGTGGTACTCATCTTCCAGCACGGGAATATTTCTCAGCCGCATCTCAGCCCGGTAAAATTTTTCATCCAGCCACGAAAGCCCGCGATGCAGGGCAAATTTTATCGGCGATTGTACTTCCTGTTTGAGCGGTTCAAAAAATACCAGCAGTCTCTTTCCAGAAGAGAGCCTTGCGCAAATTTGCCGGAGCACCGATTCGTAATCGAAAAGATGGTGCAGAATTGCCGACAAAACAATCACATCATACTCTTCCTGATCCTGAGACAGAAACTCCTCAGCATCCCCAACCACCAAACGGGCTTGCGGTTTTAAGGCGGCGGGGATGGCCTCCTCAAACGCTTGTACCATTTCCCGCGACAAATCCAGACCTGTCACAGAATGACCCCTTGATAAAAAACCCAAAGAGAGATACCCGGTTCCGCAACCCAGGTCGAGAATTTTAGCGCCCGGCGGCAAAGCCGCGCAAACCTCATTGATCGTTCTATCCAAAATGGCATTCTGAAAAAAATTCGTCTGCTCCGGGTGACGTGGAAGATAGTACCGATTTTCCAGGGCATGCACCCTGCGGTTCTCTTCCAGCACCTTCTCTTTGGTAGCAAGGGATGTCATCGCCGACTCCATCACGGCACCTCATGGACTTCTTCAAAAAAGAAGCGCTTTTTAGTTTTTGATGTTTTGCATTCGTTGCAATTTATGCAGACATCGGGGTATTCCCCTTTTTCATGCTGGGCTCGCAATCTTTCAATCTCCCTGCCTTGCCACAGATCGTGTACATTGTCATTGACCGCACTCCCCAGCTTCAAAGTAGCATTGTAATCCACACAGCAGGGAATCACCGTCCCATCCCATAACACCACCAGTTTTCCATAGTCTTTGCCAAAAGGCTCCGGACAGGGTTCTTCTCTTGGACTTTGTACCAGCTTCGGTTGTGTGCGAACGTGATCCATAATGGATTCCCAATGGCTTATAAAGGGATCAACATCCTCCTGGGTTTCTTCTTCAACCGTGAAGACCGCTCCCATGCTCAATTCGGGCCGTCTTTTTTCTTTTTCATTTTTTAGCCTGATAATATTTTTTTCTATTTTTTCAAGCTCCACGCCCCGTATACGCTTGAAGGTTTCCGCGGACCCATCAATGGAAAAACGGATGATATTAAGCGGGCTGTCAACAATTCTTCCAATCATTTTGTCCGTCAACAATGTCCCGTTGGTATTCATCACGATAAATTTAACCCCCGCCGCATGGGCATAATCAAACATCTTGAAAATTTCCTTGTGCAACAAGGGCTCTCCCCAATTGTGCATGCAAAGATGTTCGAGATCGGGGCAATCATCAATGACTTTTTTGAATAAATCGAGATCCATGAAACCTTCCTTCCGCGTCATGCCTTCTGTCACAAAGCAGAACGTGCAACGCAAGTTGCAGGTGTTGGTCGGCTCAATAATCAGGGAAGTGAGAGGTTTGACCCGCATTATTCAATTACCTTTTCAACAAAATACTCCGGGCGGGCCTGAACCTGGGAATGGACGCGCCCAAGATATTCCCCCAGAAAACCAATAGAGAGAAGCTGGACGCCAGCGAAAAACGCAAACACCGCTGTAAGAACGACAAAACCTTCAATTAAAATTCCATTGACAATCCGCTGATACAAGAGAAACGCCATCATGAGAAATCCGATAAAAGCACCAAACAATCCCATATAGGTCACTAATCTCAATGGAAAGTTGGAATACCCCGTTACCAGGTCCCACGACAATTTAACCAGGGTTAGAAGACTGTATTTGGTCTCACCTTTCTTTCGGGCGTGGTGCTCCACCTCAATTTCCACACTGGGCAGTCCCATCCAACTCATCAAGACAGCCATGTAGCGGGACCGGTCCCGGCAGGCTTCAATTTTTTCTATCACGCTTCGGCGCAGGGCGCGAAAAGAACTCAAATTAAGTTTCACCGCTTTTCCAAAAAGCATTTGCCCAAAACAACATAAGACCTTTGATCCTATGACCCGCAAGAGACCATCCTGACGTTTCTTGTGCACGGTCGTGACCAGATCAATATCCTCTGTCAACGCGGCAAGCAGTTTGGGGATCTCTTCCGGCGGATTCTGCAAATCCGAATCCAATTGCACCACAATATCCCCCCGGCTGATTCTAAAACCCGCCAGCACAGCCGCCTGCTGGCCGAAGTTCCTGGTCAATCGTACGAGACGGAATGCATGATCCTGCTCGATGATGCGTTTGAGTTTTTCAAATGACCCATCCTCGCTACCATCATCCACAATCAAAATTTCGTAAGAACGGTTCAACCCATCGGCAACAGACTTCAGGCGCGAACAAAGTTCCTCAATCAGGAGTTCTTCGTTATAAACAGGAACCACAATCGAAATTTCCGGGTTTTTATCCATATCTTTTCACCAGGCCGGAGGCTGTGATACTTCCCCTTTAGCTTTCATACCCCGTATGTTCGCCGGGAATTTCCCGGCGGAATGCCGGTATCACACAATCACTTTCCTGGGTTTTCGAAAATTTAACTCGTTGCACCCTATCCTCGGTAACCACCTCTCTCGCCAGGGAGCCGATGTATTCTGATTGACAGCACCCCAGGCATCCGGGAAAAATCCCCTCCTTTTTCAGTTTCACGCGGAAATCGCGAATGCGCTCCGATTGCCAGGCCATGGAGCGATCCTCCACATTGCCGACTCTATAATGCGGGCAACTGAAAACATCACCATAGGCCGAAAAAGCCACCTTCGTCCAGGGGATATAGCACCGGTAATCCTGATACGAACTTTGATTGCTGTAGTAGCGGACAATCTCATCCACCGTAATATAGTTCGGCGAAAACCTTAGCTGAGTCGTGCCGACCTCGCTTTTTTCCTGCAAAAGTTGTAACTGCCCCCGCAAAAGTTTCGGTTCGATCTCTTCGACCGGGGCGGTGGGACGTTGCAGGTGCTCATCCTGGTCATAGTCTTTGCCATGCCAGTAAGTAGCCGGACTGCTCAAAACATAATTGGCCACGTTGACCCCCAACTCGTTGGCATATTCATAGAGAGGAACCAGTTCTCTCACATTACCCCGGTTGATGACACAAGTCACATGGATGAGCGGGAAGCGGGACTTTAATTCCTTGCGCCTGGCCACCAGCCGTTCCAACCCCTGAGTGGTCTTTTTGAAAGAACCGGGAACCGTGGTGATGCTGTCGTGGAGAGCTTCTCCGCCCTCAAGCGAAACCCCCATATAAAATAATCCGGAACCCCAGACAGACTTCAACCTCAGCCGCAGGAGATCTTGCACCACCTTTTCGCTCAGCGTTGTTCCGTTGGTGATGATATGGACCTTGTGCTTCTGTGTCGCGAACTCAAGGATTTCCATGAAATCATTTTTCATGAACGCTTCACCGCCGGTAAAAGTAATCAGCGAAAACCGGGGAAGTTTGGAAATCGCTTTTTTTACATCCTCGCCCGACATCTCATTTTTATAGGTCTGCTTCGTTTCTGTTTCCTCAATGATCTCCAGATAATGACACATCTCGCAACGCAGGTTGCAACGATAGGTCACCTCGAAAAATGCCTGAACTGGCGGCAGGGAAAACCCTGGCGCCAGATAGAACGGCAAGAACGAATAAATACGCGGCAATATTTTTTGCAGGAATTTAAAATCGATCATAATAAAATTTCTATGCTCCGCGAAAACCCATCGGTTCCGCTTCATGTTGCTTCAGGATATTCAAACTCTGTTCACCGCAGTTGAACAACAAATCAATGGCGGATAAATAAGGAACAAAGCCGGGATACCTCTGCGGATAAACCGGATGTTCGTATTTCTGATACTCAAGTTCAATACCCTTGCGGGAAAACTCCTCTTCCACAATATAATCCCTCGCGGCTTCGCCACTCAAATAATGGGTCGCTCCCAGTTCCCCGCAAATCGAAAGAAGCCGCTCCGTTTTTTCTCCTGAAGTTTTCATCTGCGACGAACGCAACAGGGGGGTCTCAATGCCTATTTCTTCCTTAAGAAGCTGAATCGTTTCCAGACAAAGGTCGAATAAAAAGGACCAGTCCTTTTCATAAATATGCTGGCACCGGGGAAAATAATTTTCAAAAAATGGGGCTTTGCAATAATGCTGACGCAGAGTCTGCAAATGTTTTTTGCGCCAGGGCACAGAATTGTCGATACGGGTTTCAATAAGGGTTTGTGAAAACCTGCTTTTTTGCAAAACCGGTACCGTCAACCAGGCCCAGCCCTCATTCACACGAACCCGGTTCCTGTTTCTCCAGTCCCGGCGCGTGTATTGCACATCATCCAGCAGGACGAATTTATCAGAGCGGCTCATCTGCTCGAAAAAACCTAGCCACGGCAAATAAGACGGTTGAAGTATGGTTACCCGCATAAGCGCTATCCTTTTGAAGCCCAGAGCTCTTTCATCCACAGAATCCGTTCCCACCATTTCCGATTATTCTGGTAAAAATCAATGGTACGCTCAAGACCTTCATCCAGCCCTACTTTCGATTCCCATTCCAGGCATTGACGGGATTTTTCCGTGGAAGAAATATGCCGGGTCACCTGGCCGGGACGGTCTTCAACAAACCGCAATAAACTTTCCGGTTTGTCCATCAGCCGCAAAATTCTCCGGGCGATTTCCACCACAGAAGTATCGGTCCCTGTCCCCAGGTTGATCGTCCGACCGAGTACCCGGTCACGCTCGACATGCAGGACCCGGTCCAACGCTTCACAAGTGTCTTCCACGAACATCCAGTCGCGGGAACTCGCGCCATTGCCATGAATGGGCAACGGCTGGTCCTGCAATGCGCTGATAATAAAATTGGGAATGGCCTTTTCCAGATGCTGGCATGGCCCGTAATTATTGAACGGACGAATGATGACCGCAGGGAGATCGTATGTCTTGATATAAGAATAAATCAACCGGTCTGCCCCGGCCTTGGCCGCCGCGTAAGGGCTCATCGGGTTCAGCGGGTGGCCTTCATCCATCGGGTCAGTCAGAGCCGTGCCGTAGACCTCGGAAGACGATATATGCACAAACAGTTCAACCGGGTTATTCACGATGGCGTTAGCCACCACCTGCGTGCCAATAACATCCGTCTCAAAAAAAATCGCATTATCATAAATCGAGCGGGTCACGTGCGACTCCGCCGCGAAATGCACCACAATATCCGCCTCCGAAACCAGCTTGTTAACAATGTCCGGATGCGTGATGTTGCCGTGAAAAAATTTAAAATGGCCGTTGGACTTCAGGCTGGGAGGAATATTGTCGAGGTTGCCCGCATAGGTCAACGCATCCAATAACAGGATTTTATAGTTTGGGTGGCGGCGATGGATAAAATTGATGAAGTTACTGCCAATGAATCCCGCGCCACCCGTGACTAATAAAGTTTTTTCGCTCATAGCATCCCTGCGTGACAAAAATTTCACTTCCCTTCTATATTATATATAAGGGTCCAGTTATTCTTTACGGAAAAATAGGGAAATTCCTTTAACAGAGGGGCCTCCACCCCACTCGGCGTGGAGCTACGTGCAATAGCTCTATTTGGCGAACAGGAGGAATAGGCGGCCAAAAAGAGCCCTAGCCAGTTGCGTCTCCCGTCAGGGAATCATCTCAACTAATTTTTTGATGGTTTTTTCAATGCCTTCCGCCACTTCCGAGATGCTTTTGCCCAGCATATAAGCCGGGGTCGAAACGATATTATTCTGCGCGTCGAAAACAAAATCCGTCGCCGAACAATCCTGATGCGTGCTCCCCATCGTTTCCATCTTATTACTAAAACCCTTGTCGTTGCCGATGGTCAAAGTAGGTTTGTTGGGAGCATCCTCGTATATTTTTGCCATCATGGCAGGTGCGATGCATAACGCCGCCTGCGGTTTATGCCTGGCGGCAAACTCTTTCACCAGCCGGAGGACTTCCGGATGGACCTCGCAGTTTTCGCCTTTGACGGCGAAGGTGGAGAGGTTCTTGGCCGCGCCGAATCCACCGGGAAACACCAGAGCGTCAATGTCATCCGCTTTGACCGTAGCAATATCCTTGATCTCGCCACGGGCAATGCGGGCCGCCTCGACCAGAACATTACGTTTTTCGCCAGCGGACTCCTCACCCGTGAGATGGTTGATCACATGCATTTGATCGACATTGGGGGCCATGCACACCGCCTCTGCCCCGGCCCGGTCGATCGCCAGCAGAGTGATGACCGATTCGTGGATCTCCGCCCCGTCATAGACTCCGCATCCCGAAAGCACCACACCAATCTTTTTCATGATTAATTCTCCTCAGCAAAAATGGTTCTCAGGCCAAAACGACTTCCTGGAGAGACTCCCCTTTTCTTCGCCGTGTGACCTGCACTGTTATCTTTCGATCCAGATTATTCAAAAATCCGAACAGTCGTTCCTGGGAAAACAACGTATAACGACCATTCATCAGGTTTGACACCTCTGGTTGTTTAATATCCAGCAGTTTGCCAATCTCACGTTGCTTGAGCTTTTTCTTTTCCAGGATCATCCGCACAGAATGACCGAGTTTGGCCCGTGTTAAAAGTTCTTCCGATTCATCCAGTCCCAAATCAGCAAACACATTGCCCGAACTTTCCTCAAACGTTATTATTTCTTTTTTCTTCATGAATTTTTTTCCTTTTCAATGGCGACGGCTTCCTTGTAACGCCGCTCAATCATCTCCAAATCGAGCTTGGCCGTTTTTCGGCCTTTCGGTGCTTTCTTCTGGAACGCATGCAGGACATAGACCTGTTGACCAATCTGCACCGCGTAAACCGTGCGATAGGTGTCGGTGTCAAAACGGGTGACGATTTCCAGAACACCGCTGGACACACCCCTAAGCGGTTTGGCCGAGGGTGGCTTGGCCCCTTTTTGAACATCAAAAAGTGCCGCGCCAATATCCTGCCTCACCTCCGGCGGAAATAATTTAACCCGCTTGAGCGCATCCCCCACCCAAACCACTGGTTTTATAAAGTCCTCCCCCAACTTCACCTCTTATCATATAAGTAATTACTTATATTAGCAAGAAATTAGTTTTGAATTGAGTTTTGCCCCCGATTTTACCACCCCACTCGGCGTGGGGCCAACTTAAAACCTGCGGGGAAAAGGTGCGCAAAGGTAGGCTTGTTGATTGTCGTCGCAACGACGACTACCGGAAGCCTACGGCTTGAAGCGGCTGGTAATCGGGAGTCGCCGGTCTTTACCGAAAGCTTTGGGGGTGATTTTTACGCCGGGGGGGCCCTGCCGGCGTTTGTATTCGTTGAGATCGACCAATCGGGCGATGCGTTTTATTTCGGATTTGGATAAACCCTTCACCTTGATCTCGTCAACCGACAAGTCTTGTTCGATATACTGCAACAGGACCGGGTCGAGCAGGTCGTAGGGGGGTAACGAATCGGTATCTAGCTGGTTGGGGCGAAGTTCCGCCGAGGGTTCTTTGGTGAGAACATTTCGCGGAATGATTTCCTGTTCGCGGTTGAGCCAGTGGCAAAGTTGATAGACGAGGACTTTCGGCACATCTTTGATCACAGCGAACCCGCCCGCCATATCGCCATAGAGCGTGCAGTAACCCATGCTGATTTCACTTTTATTGCCGGTGGTCAACACCATCCAACCAAATTTATTGGAAAGCGCCATCAACAGGTTGCCGCGAATGCGCGCTTGCAGATTTTCTTCCGCCAGGCCGGGCATCGTCCCTTTAAAAGCATCTTTCAAAATAGAGTCGTGAGCCTTCATGGCCGACTCGATGGGAAAGGTGAAAGTTTTTATATCAAGATTTTTCGCCAGCGCCAAAGCATCCTCCACACTCCCACTGGAAGAATAAGGAGAGGGCAGTAGCACTCCGACCACGTTGTGAGGCAACAAAGCGTCCACCGCTATGGCGGCGACCAGGGACGAGTCGATGCCGCCGCTCAACCCTAAAACCACTTTTGAAAATCCGTTTTTGTGGATGTAGTCGCGGGTGCCCAAAACCAGGGCAGAATAGACTTCTTCCTCTTCCGACTTTTCCACGTATGAGTGGGCAGGCAATGGCTTTTTAATTTTTGGCAATGGCGCGGGTGCCTTGACACTCTGAATTCCGGCAACTTTTGGTTTTCCTTTTTTTGGTGACAAGCTCACATCGGCAAGCATGATTTTTTCTTCAAAGGAGTTGGCCTGGGCGATGATTTTCCCATCCGCGCCCACCACCAGGCTGTGGCCGTCGAACACCAACTCGTCCTGTCCCCCGACCAGATTGACATAGGCAATGGGGCATTTGTAACTCCTGGCCCGTTTGATGATCATTTGCCTGCGGGCCTGGGCTTTGCCTTTATGGTAAGGCGATGAAGAGATATTCAGCAGGAGGTCTATATGTTTGCTTAAAGTTTTCCCCGGCCCCGATTCTTCCCAGATGTCTTCACAGATGGTGAGCCCGATTTGCAGTCCCTTCAAGGAAAAGCGCATGGGTTCACCGCCTTCGCTAAAATAACGTTTCTCATCGAACACGCCATAATTGGGCAGGAGCATTTTCCGGGCGGTGCCAACATGTTTACCATCGCAGATCAAGGCGGCAGAATTATAAAGACGTTTGCCTTTGTGTTCGGCAAATCCGATCACGGCTGTCAGCCCATGTGTGTAGGGAGCGATTTTTTTCAGGGTTTGCCGACAATCTTCGATAAAACTTTTTTTCAGCAACAAATCTTCCGGCGGGTAGCCCGTCACCATCAGTTCCGGAAACAACACCAAATCGGCCCCCACTTTGCGGGCTTGGGCGCAGGCCAACTTCACGCTCTCAGCGTTGGCCTTGAATCCGCCTACGAGGCCATTAACCTGGGCCAGTGCCAGGCGAAGGACGGGATGAGCCCGGCTGGTTTTTGGTTTTTTAATTTTTCTGGTAACCCTGACCATAAAAAATGAAAATTCGTGTTTGAATATTTTGAGTTCCTGTGGATTATACTATAATACCCAACGAACCCAATTCAATCTTGAGGCATTTCAATCATGAGCGAAACGCAATCTAATCCTGCTGAAGAAAGCATCAAACACTCTATCCGCAAGAACGGGTTTCCTGATAAAATTGTGCGGTTGCCTTTCAAGCCTGTGTACGATGCCTGCAAAAAATACGGGACTTCCTTGCCCGATGTGCTCGACAAACTTCAGGATGACCAGATTTTTGGCAAGATCATTGGCAACCACGTTGAGTTTCGCTCACGGGAAAAAATCGATTTCAAAGCGCCGGAAGAAAGACCGGCTGATTCCGGCGAGTTTTCCTGGATCAAGGGTGCCGCCAACCTGAAAGGGTTTCAGGAAGCCGCCAAGGATGCTATGGGGGAAATGACCCCCGAACAAATGGCCGAAGCACGTAAAATGGTCGAAGGCATGAGCGATGAAGAAAAGGCGAACATCCTGAAAATGTTCACCCAGCGCTTTGATTCAGGAAAATAATAATTACAGGAATTCATAAAATACTATGTTGATCTTCGCTAAAGATATCGGCAAAAGGGACCACAAGCACGCACTGGAAGACAAACTCCCCGAACTGAAACAGTATATGGAATACCAGCGTAAACTGTTTCCTTATACAGTGGTGCGTGCGGGGCTGGACCTGGCCTACAAAGAGCTTGACGATATCCTGAATTTTGTCGACAACGATTACCAGCCCCCTGCCGACTCTTCCCGACAGGAATACCCCTCTGATGTGAATCAATGGTACAAAAACCGGTTTCCCTGGTCTTCGGCCTTTTTAAAAATGGAAGACATGCATTTTGCGCTGGTTGTTCTTGTCAAGGCGATGGACTCCTTTCGCACTCACGAATCGGCCAATGCCTATCATTGGGCCGTGTTGTACGATTCCGTCCACAACATCATTCAAGTTTACAATGACCTTATCCGGAACGATCCCGGTAATTCCCGCGACATTCATTTGAGTAACGGCGTGGAGGTGGACTTTGATGATTTCATCAATAATTACTGGTTTGATCTGGATTTTATGATTTTTTCCCAAGCCGATTACCCACACGCCCGGCATCAGGAAAGAAAATTTTCTATCGAAGAAGAAATCAAAGACATCATGTCAGAAGGTGTGGAGCCCCTGACCGCCCTGGAAAAACTGGAGCCTCCCTTCAAACTCGATTTCTCTACTCTCAAGCTTCTCAGGCGCGATCCCGTCGAAACCCGGTTCCTGGAATTAAAAAGCGTTCCTGACACCGGCAACGAGTGTATCTATAAAGAATTTGTAGAAGTTCCCCAACACGGCAGGCTGAGTGTGATTGATGCGGAATATCTGAAAAACTGCCCAGTTGCCGTGGGTGCAGAGAACCGGGATTCCTAAGGCTGAATTCTGGTGGGTGCTCGGCGCACGGCCAACAGACCCGGCATTTCTGTGCGCTCAAGGCCCCCCGGCGTTGTTTCGAAACGTTTGGCCATGTTGCCCCCACGGCGACCCCGTCCCACGGGGAAGGGATGTGGCCCGGCTTTATCTTGCACTCCATCATTTTCGTCCGCTCGAAAAGGCTTTTGCCTATTCGCCCTCCGCGGAGGAGTGGTGCTCGGCGCACGGCCAACAGACCCGACATTTCTGTGCGCTCAAGGCCCCCCGGCGTTGTTTCGAAACGTTTGGCCATGTTGCCCCCACGGCGACCCCGTCCCACGGGGAAGGGATGTGGCCCGGCTTTATCTTGCACTCCATCATTTTCGTCCGCTCGAAAAGGCTTTTGCCTATTCGCCCTCCGCGGAGGAGTGGTGCTCGGCGCACGGCCAACAGACCCGACATTCTTCTGGATTCCCGCCTGCGCGGGAATGACGTAGTAGGTTAACGGGAATGACGTGGGTTGAGGCGAGGGACTTTTCGTTGCCCCCACGGTAGCGGCCCCTGATCTTCCCCCTATAACTCGAAAAACCGGGTTAATTCGCTAAACTGATGTAGCCTGATTCGTTAACCTGAATACGGCGCGATTTTTTAGAGGTTTTTTTCGGGGTGATGGAAGCGGTTTCATCCACTTTTTGCCTGACCTGTTTCTTTCTCCTGGCAGATTTCTGGCTGGAGCGTTTCTTTTGGTCCGGACCTTTTCTTTCCGCCACTTCCGGGTTGACATTCCTCAGACCTCCCCAGAAAGACTGACTCACCTCCATCCCGTCAAATTTTCCATCGGTTCCTGCGGCCAACTCAACCAGTTCAAAACTCTCACTGAAAAGATCCGCCATGAAAGGTCCATTTGGGGAACCGGCAACATGATCGACCGGTGTCTTGCCTTGGAAATCAGGGGCCTTTAATTCGAAGACATCAAATGTAAGCTGTTGGGTCGTCCCATCAGCAAGCTGGCCCAGGGTTTTTCCCGTTCCCTGTATGAGTTCGTTCCGGATATCACGGCGAGTGAACAAACACACCCCGGTAGCCACGCAATTTGTTTTTCCGGTTATCAACCCTTCAAAGGAAACCCGAACACCCCCCCCGGCATTGTTAATTTTAAAAATATCCAGATCGTCGAACTCGAAGATGCCGATATCCCCGGATGTCAGGTTATCAATATCCAGCGATTTGACTTTCGTCTCAATGGCATTGGTCGCACCAAACCCCGTCACGAAATCGGCAACCAGCCTGCCGTTTGCCGCATCAATATCAAGCCACGCACTGGAATCGCCCCCGATGCGGGTTGAAGATGGCGGTACCGCGGTATCCCCATCGACCGCCCCACCGCTGGTTGAAGTAAGCGTTACCGCCGCATCTGAAGAGCTACTGGTTTTAACCTGGCCCAAGGTGATGTCTTCATCGGCGGAAAGGGCCAGGTTCCCGGAACCTGCGTTAAAGACCGTGCCGTTGGCCATTGTTAAAGCGCCCCCTGACCCGTTTTTATCCAGGTCGTTATCGGCGGTGACGGTGATATTCCCGGTCGTGGTGGTCAAATCGGCAGTAGTGGTAAAAGTGACATCATCGTCTGCGCGCAAATTGATGCTCCCTCCCGCCGACCCGGCCCCCGTCACACTCAGGGAATTACCTCCTCCCACTGTCACACTGAGATCGTTACCGATGGTGGAAGTCGAGAGAATCACCGCGTTATTGCTGGCCAACGTCGCAGAGCCAGTCCCTGAAGTGTTCAAACTCACAGCACCCGTGAACGAGTTAGAAGTATTGTCCAGCGTAATTGCCTGATTGGCAACATCCGTAGTGAAGCTGGATGTTCCCGCAATTGTCAAAGCCCCTGTATCGGTGATCGCTCCGCCGGAAGTGACGGTCAAATTCCCCGTAGTAGATAAATCTGCCCCAAAGTCCACGCCTCCCGTCCCCGCGTCCACGGTCAGGCTACCGAACGAAGAAGCTGTGGATGAAAAATTCACCGCGCTGGAACTGGAAGTGGCCATTAAGGTCAAGGGCGTTGAGGTGGAAGTCACACCGTCCACCGTAATCGTTCCATTGGTCGCGTTTCCTATAGTCAGGTTTGCCGCGGTGATCTGGGTTAGTTCGCTACTCGTCAGGGAATAAGTACCTGCCCCCGCGCCCAAACCAATGGTTGCGCCCGATTGCGCTGTAAAAAGATTCGTGTCAGCAGTCCCGGAAGTTATCGAACTCCCCGAATCGAGCGCCATATTGCTGGAGGTAAGAGTCAGGGAATTATTTGTTGTGGCCAGGGTTTTGTTTGCCGCCAGAGTGAAGTCGCCAGTGCCATCGCCATCCGAATCCGCATTCAGACTGGTAGTCCCGTTAGTCGTCAAACTTGAAGATAGCGAAATTCCATTTTCCGCATTTACTGTTAAACTTTGAAAAGAGGAATCGGTGGTCCCAAAAGTTACCGATGCCCCGGAACGTGTGGCGTTCAAAGTGAGTGCCCCGAACTGGTCGCTGTTGGCAGAGGTCACCCCATCAACCGTAATATTTCCGTTCGTCCCATCACCAATGGTAAGATTGCCAGCCGTGATATTTCCAAGGTCTGTATTATCCAGACTCATATTGTTGCCGGTCGCTGTTCCCAGTCCAATTGTGTTTGTCGACTGAGAAGCCAGAATCGTGGTGCCCGCAGTTCCACTACTAAGAGTGCCGTTCAAGGCCAGGTCCACCGCTGTTATCGAGAGCGCATTATTCCCGGTGCTCATTTCCGATGCAAGGGTGAAGGTTCCTGTCGAACTATCATCAGAGTCAGCATCTATGGTCGTGGCCCCCGCCGATGTGAAACTATTATTGATGTTGATGCCATCCGTCGCATTTAGCGTAATCGCACCCGGCGCCGATATGCCGCCTGTGGTCGCGTTCAAGGAGAGGGCACCCGTTGCCGAGACAGTGTTGCTGTTGATGACCAGACCGTTGGCTCCGGTTAACGTCAGGGCTCCTTGTCCGGTTATGGTTCCCCCACTTTGCCCGATAATCAGTTTTCCAGAAGAACTCACCGCAGTGCCCGACGCAACAACAATGTTGGCATTCGCCAGATTGATGTCTCCGGTACCCTGAATTTTGCCCAACTCCGTTGCGTTATCAAGGCTCATCCCTGTTCCCGTTAATCCTATACTCAAAGAATCTCCGTCTGAAACATTGATGGTGGTCGAACCCGTGCCGCTGTCAATCGCCCCAGTCAAAACCAGGTCATTCGCAGTCACCGTCAGGGCGTTGTTGGTGGTCGATAAAGTACCCGATGAAATTGTAAAATCGCCCGCACCACTGTTGTCCAGGTCCGCGTCCAGGGTCACCGCTCCATTTGCGGTGAAGCTGTCTGCCAGAGTTATTCCCGAATTCGCGTTGAGTGTTGCCGCTCCGGCTGAAGTCAATGCGTTGCTGACCGTGACACTGCCATTTGACGAAAGCGTGAACGCCCCATTTGCGGTGATGGACCCTCCCGAAGCACCCAGGGTAATATTGCCTCCCGAGGAGGTGATGCCCATGCCGCTGACAAGCGTGAGCCCGGAACTACCCCCTTGCAGATTAATATTTCCCGTCGCGCTCAATGTACTGTTGGCCAGAGTCAGACCGTTTGCCGTCATCGTCACGGTTCCCGCCGAGGACAAAGCGCTATTTACGCTCGTGGCCCCGGTGGAAGCCAGAGTCAGGTTTCCCAAAGAGCTTATGGTACCCCCTGCAAGAGTCAAGGCGCTTGCCGAATTCAGAGTGATCCCGCTTGCCAATGACAGGGTTGAGGAGTTCGCGTTGATGCTTAAGTCACCCGATGAGGTAGTGATGTTATTATTTAAAGTAATGCCGGAATTTGCAGTCA
>Ga0210019_1001335_pt1 | contig 26808 bp, 22 predicted proteins | sample CryGeyCG2114_020_2_FD_183969 | JGI IMG/M metagenome (GOLD analysis project Ga0210019, IMG submission 183969) | Groundwater microbial communities from aquifer - Crystal Geyser CG11_big_fil_rev_8/21/14_0.20 (SPAdes) (version 2) | ecosystem: Environmental > Aquatic > Deep subsurface > Groundwater ...
TAACTCAGGGCGTTTACTCAGTTCCTCAATTAATTTAGCGTCCTCCATGTCTTTCGATCCTTCTGTAATATTAAAATTACATGGATTCTAACGTTTTTTTCAAAAACCTACACTTTTAATCGCACCCGTAGCTTCGACATCATCACGCTCAACCAAAGGCTGAGTCAAGCTAGCATGCGCAGCTCTTACTGGCTTCTGAAAAAAACCAGGGCAACAACGAGCGCGCCTTGAGTGCGTGCCGTCACTGTTTGGCAAGGGGGCTTGATGTTCCGTGTACAAATACATCAGCACACCTCGAGTCAAACGTGTCCCCAAAGCCAATACCAGCGAAGCCACAAATACACCCACATTTACAGCCAGACTTAAATTATAGGTTCCAGTGTCAATCGCAATCGCTGTTAATGTCGCCAAACTAATAATCGATGTTTGCGCAAGCCCCTCGAGCAGTGGGTTAACAATATCGCCTTCAACACGAGCCGTACGTTTAGCCAGTGATTCTGGCCCAAGTTTGCAGCCTGTCATCACAGATTTTAAGAAAGACCCCACCACACAGGTAACAGCAGGCAGCCAAAAAATCGGATTAAAGTAAAACATAGCCAGCTGCGAAGCCCAAGCTAACCAACCAATCACATCGAAATGTCTAAACAGGGTACGAACCCAAGCCCCTGCTTCGAATGCACGCTGTCTACAAGGCATCGAAAATCGAGGCCTCTCCCCACCCTTCACGCAAGGCAAACTGGAGCGCATGGCCCCGATCGTGCTCTTGTCATCAAATTTTATATCCCAAACGCCGTTATAGAGCCCAACAAACGCACCCAAAGCAAAAAGTGCAGCAGCCGCACCCGGCAAAAGCGGCTCGACAATACCAAACAAGCCCAACACACCTGCCGCGAGCGTACCTATCATCAATACCATTCGGGAAAATACCCGGTGAACCATTAAATAGTGAAGACGAGCCGTGCTTTTTGGAAACAACTTAGCGGGGAACTTCAGCAAGAAAAAAAGCGCCGTCAACGAGCCAATCGTTAGCCAAGGTGAGCCGAGCAAGGGGGCACCAACCGCCAAGCAGGCTAAAAAGACACCTTGCGCTATAGCAAGGCTATTGACAATGGAGCCTGGGACACGCAGCGCCGAGGCCACCCGCTTGGCTGGCGCTTTCTTAACATTGTGTTTGTATTGTTGCCTAAGCGAGGCAGCAATTATTTGAGTGCAAGAAGTCATAAAAAGGCCACATATTGTTATTATTATCTAGGCAACGACCTTAGCGGCGCAGCCTAGATAGACTGGTTTCTAAATTACAATGGACAATCCATAAAGCTCGCACAAGGGTAATCATCAATAAACACACTCACGTCCTTCAAACGTTGTGGCTTAAAGCCTTTGCCATCTAGGGATTTCATATCAAACACCAAACGACCTTGCTCAAAATGTGGATTCATAAGCTCGGCAGCCACCGGCGTGACAGTGCCGTCTTTGTGCGCCACTAAATCACTGTGCACGTATGCACCATTGGGCTCATCATGCCCAAAGCCTTTCGTCCAATTTTGCACAAAGCTACGCGTTTTGATTTGCATCATTTTACGATTCGGGCGATTAGTAAAGGCCAACACGTTCTTTGAGGGGCGCACTAAAACCAATTTTGCTTTTTGGCCAGCAGGCACGACTTGAGCCTGATCCGCATTTAAGACGAACAGCCATTCCAAAGGCGCTTTTGTCTTCGCAAAAGCCACACCAGAGAGTAAACAAATCGCCAGAAGAGTTGTTAATAATTTGCGCATAACTCGCCTCGTTTGATCAATATTATTGCAAGTGGGCATTATAACGATTATGACCTGCTTGTAAACCCGAGACTGTTCAGTTTTTTGTCATCCTCAGCCAAAAGGCCTGTGCGGGATCACGTACAGAAACATCACCAAGCAATGGTTGCACTTTCAGAACTTCGAGAGTAGAATGCCCGCCTTTAATCAATGAACTACATAGGAGTTGAGCTTTTATGCCAATGGTTCGCGTAAAAGAACACGAAGCCTTTGATGCCGCACTGCGCCGTTTTAAACGTAGCTGTGAAAAAGCCGGTGTCATCAGTGAAACCCGCCGTCACGAATTCCACGAAAAAGACACGTGGAAACGTAAACGTGCCGCTGCTGCTGCTCGCAAGCGTTTGCTTAAACGCTTATCAAAAGAGCGCCCTATGCCACTTCGTGGCGCCAAAGGCAAAAGCAAAAGCGTTCGCAAAAAGCGATAAGCTTGGCTCATGAGTCTTAGGGATCGCATCACACAGGATATGAAAACCGCTATGCGCGAACAAAACAAATCGCGCCTAGCGGCTATTCGCCTCATTCTTGCTGATATCAAAAAGAAAGAAATCGACGAGCAAACCACATTAGATGATGCGGCCATCATGGCTTTACTCAGCAAAATGGTGAAACAACGCCGCGATGCCATCACACAATACGAATCAGCCAACCGCCCAGAGCTTGCCGAAAAGGAAGCCGCGGAAATTGAGGTGATCGAGCATTACCTTCCCAAAGCCGCTAGCGAAGATGAAGTTCAGGCTATCATCGCTGAAGCCATTGCCCAAACGGATGCAGCATCCATTCAGGACATGGGCAAAGTCATGGGCATTGTGAAAACAAAACTCGCTGGGCGCGCCGACATGGGCCAAATTAGCCAAGCTATTAAAGCCAAACTCAGTTAAACTCCCGCCATGGCAGGGAAAATTCCACAACACTTTATCGACGACCTACTCGCTCGAACCGACATTGTCTCGCTCGTGGAGCGCTATATTCCCTTGAAAAAAGCCGGCACCAATTATCTGTGCGTTTGCCCCTTTCACGATGACCACAAACCGTCCATGCACGTCGTGCCCAACAAACAGTTTTATTACTGCTTTAGTTGTGGCGCCAGCGGCAACGCCATCGGCTTTCTCATGAATTATGAGCACCTCAGTTTTATCGATGCCATTGAAACTTTAGCATCAGATGCCGGCATTCCTGTGCCGCGCGAAGCCAGCCAGGCGCAAGACCGCTTGCAGCCGCTGTATGATTTGCTCGGCAAAGTCAGCCAGTATTTCCAAAGCGAATTAAAAAACGACGCCGGCCAAGCCGCACGTGACTACTTGAAGCGGCGCGGCCTAAGCCAAGAAACCATCGAGCATTTTAGCCTGGGTTTTGCACCCGATAGCTGGGATAGCGTCACGCAACGCTTTGGGCACAACACAGAAGGCCAAACAGCCCTGTTGCAGACCGGCCTCATTATCGAAAAAAATGCTAAGCGTCATTACGACCGTTTTCGCAATCGTGTCATGTTCCCCATCCGTGACCAACGCGGTCGGCATATCGGCTTTGGCGGGCGCGTGATGGATGACAGCACGCCCAAATATTTAAACTCACCTGAAACCCCCGTCTTTCACAAAGGCCGCGAGCTCTTTGGCTTATATGAAGCGAAAAAAACACGTGATCTCAATACACTGCTCGTCACCGAAGGCTATATGGATGTGATTGCGCTGCACGAAGCCGGTATCACTTACGCTGTCGCCACACTGGGCACGGCCGTGACGAAAGATCATATCGAGCGCTTAGTGCGTACCGTCAAACACATTGTGTTTTGCTTTGACGGCGACATGGCTGGGCGAAAAGCGGCCTGGAAAGCGCTGACCACCGCACTGCCGATGTTAGATGACACTGTGCAATTTCAATTTCTTTTTTTACCACAGGGGCAAGACCCGGACAGCTTTGTCCGTGAGCATGGCAAAACCGTTTTCGAGCAACACATTCAAGGTGCTCACACCTTAAGCCAATACCTGCTCGAAGCGCTCTCCGACGATTTAAACCTTGAAACCCTAGAAGGTCGTGCACAATTAGTGGCCAAAGCTATGCCGCTGATTAGCTCAGTAAAAGGGCTTGCTATCAAAGAGCAATTATTGCAAGCGCTCGCCGAGCGCTCACACACCCCTAAGCAAACATTACTTGAGTGGACCGATCGTGCCGTGCCCACGGCTTCACAAGCTATGCCCAGCCATCCGATTCCAGCCGACATCAAGCAAACACCAGTACGGTTTGCCATCACTCTGTTGCTCCAACATCCTGAATTATTAAAAGAAACCGAAGTGGAGTTGCCAGACTTACCCATGAAGGGCTTGGATATTTTGAAAAAAATAGTTGAAATAATCAGGAACTCGTCCTATATAACTTCCGCGACAATTGTAGAGCACTTTCGCCACGATAAGGCTTTCACGTTTTTGACCAAACTGGCCGTAGCACCTTTGCTCATACCCGAAGGCTCTCTACAACAAGAATTAAGTGATACTTTGCATACGATTAAGGCACAAACGCTGAACTTCAGCATTGATACTTTATTGCACAAAGCAAAATCACAGGACTTGAGCACCGAGGAAAAACAAGCATTACAAAAATTACTCGTTTTAAAGAAAACCCGACACAAGACGTCTATATAAAATAGACTCACGTCAATCACAGATAACAAGGCAGACAATGAACGCAACGAATAAAAAAGAGCACTCCGAATTAATCTCACTCATCGCCAAAGGTAAAGATCAACAGTACCTCACCTACTCAGACATTAACGATCATTTACCCTCAGAAGTGACCGACCCTGAGCAAATTAACCATATTTATAGTCTGCTTGAAGAAATGGGTATCGAGCTTCGCGAAACGGCACCCGATGAAAGCGATATGCTTAGCCGCGACACGCAAGCCTCTGAAGATGATGCAGCAGAAGAAGCCGCTGAAACCTTGGTATCCAGTTTATCAGCCGAGCTGGGGCGCACGACCGACCCCGTTCGTATGTACATGCGCGAAATGGGTAGCGTGGAACTCTTGACCCGCAAAGGTGAAATTGCAATTGCTAAGCGTATTGAAGACGGCCTACGCCAAGTCTTAGAAGCCTTGTCATATCATTTGGAAGCCGTCAAAGAAGTGATCGACCAATACGAAGCGATCAAAGAAGATGATTCACGCATCAGCGATATCGTCACAGGCTGGATCAGTGATGACAACAATACAGCTTCAAACACACCCACCGAGGATAATAGTGATGCCAACACTGACGACAGCAGCAGTGATAACAGCGACAGCAGTAGTGACGACAGCGACAGTGATGACGATAGCAGCAGCTCGAGCTTTGACGACAGCGGGCCAGACATTAAAATAGCGCACGAACGTTTTGCTGAGCTCGACAAGCTGTATCAACAATGCTTACGCGCCGTAAAGAAAAATGGTTTTGATGCAAAAACCACGCAAGCCAAATTGAAAAAACTTTCGGCTTTCTTCATGGATTTCAAACTTGCACCACGCTTGGTTGATAAGCTCACACGTGACATGCGCGAGCTTTTGAAAAGCATACGTGATCAAGAACGCGCTGTGATGCGTTTTTGTGTCGCGAAATCTAAAATGCCACGCCGCACATTCATCAAAAGTTTCCCAGGCAATGAAACAGACCTTAAATGGTTAGAGCAACACCTGAAAGCCAAAGATGATTACGTTGAACGCTTAAATTTCTACAAAGTGGACATTCTGCGCGCACAACGTCGACTGATTGAAATCGAAGAAGCCTCAACGATTAATTTAAAACAAATCAAAGACATCAATCGTCGCATGTCGATTGGCGAAGCCAAAGCCCGCCGCGCGAAAAAAGAAATGGTTGAAGCGAACTTGCGTCTTGTGATTTCAATCGCGAAAAAATACACGAACCGCGGTTTGCAATTCTTAGATTTGATCCAAGAAGGTAACATCGGCTTGATGAAAGCGGTGGATAAATTCGAATACCGTCGTGGTTATAAATTCTCGACGTATGCGACCTGGTGGATTCGCCAAGCGATCACACGCTCGATTGCCGACCAAGCGCGCACGATTCGTATTCCTGTGCATATGATTGAGACCATTAATAAACTCAACCGTATTTCTCGCCAAATCATGCAAGAAACGGGACGCGAGCCGTCTGCCGAAGAATTGTCAAAATACGTGGAATTATCGGAAGATAAAATCCGAAAAATTCTGAAAATCGCCAAAGAGCCGATTTCCATGGAAACACCGATTGGTGATGATGAAGATTCGCATTTAGGTGATTTCATTGAAGACGCCAACTCAATGTCGCCGGTTGACATGGCCACACGTGAAAGCTTAAAAGAAGCCACGACCGACGTTTTAGAAACACTGACACCGCGTGAAGCCAAAGTTTTACGCATGCGATTTGGTATTGGCATGAACACAGACCACACACTGGAAGAGGTGGGTAAACAATTTGACGTGACACGTGAGCGTATCCGCCAGATCGAAGCCAAAGCCTTACGTAAACTTCGCCACCCTAGCCGCGCTGAATTTTTGCGCACTTTTATGGATGATTTTGAAGACGAAATGACCTAGGCCAAATCCAAAAAAGCCGGCTCAACGCCGGCTTTTTTTTGCCCGCCAAGCTAGAAACGCCCCTCAACCACCGAAATCTTCTGCCCGGCGACAATATAATGCGCTGCCAAATCCACCTCGACGGCGTGCAAGAGTTCGCGCAAACGGCGAGTTAAGCGAACATCGGCTTGGCTAGGCCTTGTGTCACCTGAAAGATGATTGTGAGCTATGACCAAGGTCGCGGCATTGTTGAGCAAAGCGAAACGCAAAACTTCGCGCGGGTAGACCATGCTCTGGCGCAAGCTGCCCCAAAACAAATGCTCGGCCGCCAAGCATCGCCCATCGAGCCCAAAGGCAATGCTGACAAAGCTCTCACGAGACTGTTCATGAAACGTTTTACAAAGGTAAGTATGCAATTGCTGTGTATCAGACAGACGCAGGCCCACCGCCGATGGTACGATCATCATAATATGCAAAAGGAAATAAAGAGGTGTATGCCAAGATGGTATCAAAACCGTGCAGAACCGCCAAGCAGCGTGTATGATAAACCTCAAATTAAAGGTAGTACCATGAATCCACAAGACAAAAACGATAAAACCGATTTTGGCTTTGAAAACGTGAGCCCAGAAGAGAAAACCGAGCGCGTACGAGGCGTATTTGCCTCAGTCGCGGCCAAGTACGACATCATGAATGATGTGATGTCCGCAGGCCTTCACCGCTTATGGAAACGCAGAGCCGTGCAATGCTCCGGTGTGCGGCAAGGACAAACGGTGCTCGACATTGCCGGTGGCACGGGTGACCTTAGCCTGCTGTACTCAGAACGCGTCGGCCCTAACGGCCAGGTGATCCTGGCTGATATTAATGCGAACATGCTTCAAGAAGGACGCGCGAAAGTCTTAAACCGCGGCAATTGCCACATTCAGTTTGTCCAAGCCAACGCAGAAATTCTGCCCTTCGCCGATAATAGTTTTGACTGCGTCAATATCGCCTTTGGTCTTCGCAACGTGACAGACAAAGCCAAAGCGTTGCGCTCAATGTGCCGCGTACTCAAGCCCGGCGGCAAACTGATTGTATTAGAATTTTCCAAGCCCACTCATAAGTGGATGGAGACGGTGTATGATCAATATTCATTTCACTTAATTCCCAAATTTGGCAAATTGATCACGGGCGATGAAGCAAGCTATCGTTATTTAGTGGAGTCCATTCGCAAACACCCCGATCAAGAAACCCTAAAAAATATGATCACTGACGCAGGTTTCGAGCAAGCTGCTTACGAAAATTTGCAATCGGGCATTGTGGCGATTCACTCCGGAGTCAAGCCCGAATGATGCGCGCTATTTTGCTAAACACCCTAGAACTTGCGGTCAATCGCTACATCAAACTTGATAGTTTTTACCGACAAAAGCTCAAGCGCTTGAGCGGGCGATACCTTGAAGTCGACCTGCAAGATGCGCCAGTCACTTTTTACGTCGGCTTTTATGATGATCGCGTCACCTTTCAGCCAGCGCTTCAAGGCAAAGCCGATGTACGCATACAGGCCACACCGATTAATTTATTACGAGTTCTTACAGAAGACAATGCGCAAGCCCTGTTGAGCAAGCAACGCATCAATATTGAAGGTGACTTTTTACTGGCACAAGCGGTGGGCGAGTTTTTCAAGAGCATTCGCATCGACTGGGCACATTATCTCAAACCTTTTTTAGGCGACGCCATGAACGGTCAAGCCGCTTTACTGAAAACAAAAGCTTGCGAAAGCCTGTCAAACACCCAGCAAAAACTCGACGAAGACCTGCGCGAATACTTACAACACGAACTGGCCGTACTGCCAAACCGAGACGAATTTGAACACTTCAAAACCGCTGTATCACATTTACGCGATAGAGTAGAACGCCTAGAAGTGAAGCAACGATTAGACCATTCAGGTGAAAACGCATGAACAGCATCACTCGATTTTTCCGTATCGGCTATATCATGATGCGCTACCGTGTCGATAGTGTTATGCTCGCCGAAAGCCGTCACATAGGCTTGCGTATTTTGCGCTTTTTAAACCCCTGGTTTTATTTACCGAGCCGGCACAAAGGGCCTGAACGCCTGCGCCTGGCACTAGAAACACTGGGCCCTATTTTTGTAAAATTTGGGCAGATGCTTTCAACGCGCAAAGACATCATCCCTGCCGAATACGCCGCCGCTTTAGCTAAGCTGCAAAACGATGTAAAACCCTTCTCAAGTGAGCTGGCCAAAAAAATCATCAAAAAAAACCTGAACAACACGCCCGAGAATTTATTTAAAAAATTTGATGATAAGCCTTTAGCCTCAGCGTCGATTGCGCAAGTTCACGCGGCCACATTAAAGACCGGCGAAAAAGTGGTCGTTAAAATTTTGCGCCCGAAAGTGAAGCGACAAATTGAAAGCGACATCAAACTACTCCGATTAATGGCCGCGCTCTTTGAGAAGCTACACCCGCACGGCAAGCGCATTCGGCCACGCGATATCGTTGAAGAATTTTCACTCAGCCTCAACGGTGAACTGGACCTTAACCGCGAAGCTGCCAATGCCGCGTTAATTAAACGTAATTTTGAAGGCAACCCGAATATTCACATCCCCTCGATTTACTGGGACTACACTTGCCCCAAAGTGATGGTGATGGAGCGTATCGAAGGTATTCCCGTGTCAGACCATGCTGCGCTTAAAGCACAAGGCAGCGACTTTAAGCGATTGGCCGAACTTGCGCTTGAGCTTTTTTTCACGCAAGTGTTTCGCCACAACTTTTTTCATGCTGACTTACACCCCGGCAATATTTTCATCTCCACTAAACATGTAAATCAATACATCTTAGTGGATTTTGGTATTGCAGGTTCTTTAGCCGAACAAGACCGACGCTACATTGCGGAAAACATGCTCGCTTTTTTCAAACGTGATTATCACCGTGTTGCTAAACTTCACATCGATGCGGGCTGGGTAGACCCACACACTCGCGTGTTTGAATTAGAAGCAGCGATTCGCGCGGTGTCCGAGCCCGTGTTTCAAAAAACCCTAAAAGACATCTCCATGGGCCAACTCTTGGTTCGATTGTTTCGCATTGCACGCGAATTCAATATGAACATCCAACCCCAACTGGTCTTGCTGCAAAAAACCTTGCTCAATATTGAGGGGCTAGGTCGCGATCTTTACCCCGAGTTGGATCTCTGGGCCACCGCAAAACCTTTTTTAGAAAAATGGATGCGCGATCAATTTGGCCCCAAAGCGATGCTCAAAAAATTAAAAGATCAGCTACCTTATATCATCGAGAAGCTGCCTGAGCTGCCAGACCTTATTTACCACGCGTTAAAAGAAGCCTCCACAGCAAAATCTAAAGAAGACCCGCACTGAAGCCTCCGGTTTTCTTGGGCTTCGCTTTATGGCGGGCTTCCATGCCTTTAAGATAATTTTAAGCTTTCCCTGGTACAGTACCGTCGAAACAAGGTCTCAAAGAAGGCCTCGAAATAATAACAACAAGAGAGGTCTACCATGGCACGAACGTCGCTTAAAAGGCGCGCACTTAGCGACGCCACCAATAAAACAGCCTTGGCTGTAAATAACACCGGCGACACTTTGAAACCCAACCCCCCACGGTCCTCAACACGCGTGACTCTTAGTACGCTATCATCGACATCGAGAGTACAGCTCGCGAAAAAGGCCGAAGGCTCACCCCTCCCACGAGCTGATCAGGCTACCGAGGACTTACCCTCAACAACAAAAAGCCCAAATATAAGGACGAAACCAGACCCTCTCGCCCTTAGAAAAACAGGCGGAGCTCAAAAAACCCGGCCACCACGAAACAAACTGGCGCGCAACCCTCACTCAATAGCCCAGCTTGCAAAAGCTGCTGAAGGCGTGCCGGATGTTCCCTCCACCGGAACATTAAAAGAAATAATTTCAGGTCTAGCTGATCTCAATCTAGGCTGCGATGAGCCAGAACTTCTGTCGCTAGAAAACCAGGAAGGAACAGAAACCGATACAGAAACCGATGTGGTGACGAGCGATACAGACCAAGACTCCGACGCGTCGATGAGCATAGGTAATAACCACCCTAACGAGTGCCCGACGGATTCTGATGCTGACGACATCCCAAGCGATGACGATGACGATGACGATGACGATGACGATGACGATGACGATGACGATGCGCTGCTTTTTTTTACGCCAGAACAGGGCCACAGAACCCCTCACTCAGATGACTCAGAAGCGTTTGAAAGCGATGATGAAGACAGTGATTCAGATGAGTTTGAAAGCGATGGTACAGATACTTCACGCTCCCCATCACCTCCTACGCTGTAAGCAAAACCAAAAAGTCAGGTACAGCCTGGCTTTTTATTCATGATGGGGGTTTTTGACTCGGGGTTGGCGGGTAATCGCCTAGAATGACAAGCGTCCTATCCCCGCGTAACGATTTAGGGCCAGGGGGTGGAGCTGACGCAGGTGGAGCTGACGCAGGTGAAGCTGACGCAGGCTTGAAAAACTGCTGCTGCGCTGAACCAGGACAGCGAGCCCTTCTCTCTGCAAGCAGGCTTTCGACGACCCCTTTCAGAGGAGCTTTGGCGCCCTCTGGCTTCCTAGGTAAGTTGTTTATTTCAGCGCTCCATTCTCCTAGCTGCACTAGGGGAAGCCTGCTTCCTGCGCCCAGTGTTTTGAGGACGTCTTTTGGAGGAAAGGGGCGAAGGAAATCTGGTCGAAAATCTCTTCTGGTATCAGTACTTGGAGGGGTGGGTATATCGCTAGAAGTGGTGGTGCGTGATTTTGTTGACTGCCCGCTGTGAGTATCAGATGAGTCTGAGGGGCGTCTTCCATCAGGGCTATCCGGCAGCACTCGGAACACAGTGGTTTGTATTCTCCTGCCTCCCTTGCATTGGCCAAGAAAGCGTTCAGGATGATTGCGAGCATATTTGACGAGTGCAAACAAACCTCCCCCTGTCGCAAGAAAGGCGAGAAAAGCCAGAATAGCAACGGCCCCACTTGCCAGTGGAGGCCTCACTAACGTTAACTTGAATAGGGTGGATGCAGCGCCACCATGGTTGTCGGTCACATCCAACACGAGCCACCATACGCCAGGAGGGGTAGCACTTGTGGTGCTCAATGTATTGTCAATCGGATCAAAGTTGAAGTCTGCTGAGCTGGTGCCATTACGCACTGCTAGGGAGGCCGACATATTATCTTCTTCATCAGGGTCAAAAAAATGATCCGTTATATTTAGAGGAAAAAAGTTTACTCCTGTAGGCGCGACAATATCTGGAACTGGCTCGCGTAGCACAGGGGAATGGTTAACACGTATTCCAGACAATTTGACCGAAGCAGAAACCGGCGGGCTGATCCTATCTGTGGCAGCTACGACAAACGTTGTGCTTGTCACTTGGTAAACGCCAGGTTGGAAGGTCACGCTAGGCTGTGAACCTGGTTCGCCCTCGTATGTCCAAGTCCGAGTCAATGGATCCCTAGTGATATTTTGCTTTAAGGAAAAGGTAAGGGTGCCACTACCATCGTTTGGCTCAAGTCGGTAGGTAATTTTTACTTCTCTATCCGTGCTGGAAACAGCAACAGGCAGCGGCAACGGCTCGCCTTCCAGATAATCTAATCCGCTATCAGGTGATTGAATCGTTAAACCGGGGGCGACTATTACGTTTATAGGAATTTCAGCGCGGCCACCAGATGTATTGCTACCAATAAGCGTGAAGGCAACCGTCGAACTATTAGCAGTTGCGTGAAATTCCATTACGGAAGCGTTATAGATTACCCATCCTGGTACGCTGCTGGCGCTTAGTGAGACAGGGAGGCTTGAGCTGAAAAAACTACCCGGTGTAAGAGACAGGCTGCTTGGCACGCCCATAATGACACTAAGGGTAACACTAGAAACTTGTCGGAAAACGGCGGCAGGCACTGGGTTAAATGTTATGGGGGTTGTAGCGCTTGCTCCTGCGAGGTCTGTTGCTTGCCATAGTACTATTTTGGGGGTTTGTCCTACTGTGCCGCTGACAGTGGGCCCATTTGGATTAAATGTGAATGTATCTGAGGGTTGCCCATTGGGATCTAAAAGTTGATAACCGAGCGTGTCTTCTGGATCAGGATCGATAAATACTGTCCAGGGAAGGGGAAGTGGTAACGTAAATGTCGTGTTAGGCAGTACTTGAATCTGCCTATCGAGATCAGGGCTTAATACGACAGGAGGATGGTTTTGCTTTCCCGTGATTTCTAAAAATTCATAACCGTTTGGGGTTATTGCGACAACTAATGTTCCTATTTGCGCAGCTGCGCTTGCTTGAATGCTTGTCAATGTCGAGCTGATCTTTGCTGCGCTTCTAGTGTCTAGCACAGTGATGCCTGGGGTGCCCACTAGAAAAATATTGTGCGGGAAAGCGAGAAAGCTTGTTGCAGCATAAGCACGATGCCAGGCAATAAGCGTAAGTCCGCTACCTGGTAGTGCAACAAAGCGTAGTAATCCATCCCTTCTAGAAAGAACATATAATTGGTCACCCCTGACGAATGCCATGTCATTGATATCAGTCGTGCTATCTGTCCCACCATGCGAAATGAGGGAAAAATCAGGGGCAATCTCAAACGTTTCTATGCCTGAAAACTGTGTTCCCACATATACCATCGGTGAGCAAACAGCAAGGTGGGTGACACTGTCTGACAAGGTTTGCTGGGCCACAATGTGTGGATTAAGCGGATCTTGGACGATGGCAAAACCCGCTGTGCCAAGGGCTACATACACCGTGGAATCTTGCACTTCAATGGCTTTAATACCCGCGCCGAGATTGAGTGAAGAAACTTCGGTGTAATCTCCTTTGCTTAGCGTGATCAATTTGCCTTGTGCTGTGCCAACAAAAATATAGTCATCATTTGTCGCGAGTGCTGTTGGCGTAGAAGTGAAAGCAACTATCCGCTCAGTTGTAACGCTGTAACCCGAACCCGCATGGATGGTTTGTACGACTAAGCCTTGTGGCGTTAACGCTAAAATTTCGGTTGGCGAAGCTAAGGCAAGCTTTGATATTTCAGCTGGCGCATTGGCTTGCCCTAAAGGCGCCAGGCTAAGAGGTACGGTATTTACACTAAGGGTAAAGTTTGTGCTTGCGCTGCCATGGGTGCCCAGAGCCCTAAGCTTTACGAACACAGGTCCTGTAGTTGCGGGATCTCTGAAATCGCACAAAAAACTTTGATTGCCTGGAAAATATTGCAAAGGCGGGCCAATTAAATTCAGCGCCCCATGCTTTGCATCAACAGCAGAAGCAAAAATTTCAAGTGGGTTTGGATCAGTAGGAGCTGGGTTAAACAATCCTTTTGGTAAGCTGAAGCTGTTTCGGTTAAGTAAATAGGTTGTAGCTCGTGGGACAGTACCGTTTAGCGTAATCGCAGAATATACTTTCATTACGCCAAAGAGCTCGGGGTTAGTTCCACCATCGCTTACGGTAGCATTAACACTAGACGGTTGGTGTCCCTCAGGCGTATAGGTAAGCGCACTGAGTGCCGCGGTAATATTTTCTGACCCTCCGGATAAGGTGAGTACACCTGAAGTTGCATTATAGAGGTGGTGGTTCAAACCACCTGCTGTAGGATCTAAGACAAGCCTGGCAAAGAGCGTTGCATTTGGTATTAGGCTTGTAATGGATATTGGACCTAAAGGAACAGCTTCTCCAGGTGTTTTGTACAGGGTTTTGTCGAGTCCTGTCGCAGACAGCGAGGGTTCTACCCTAAGATGAAAGGTTAACGTTTGATTACCTGGTGCTCTGAACGAAACTTGATGCCCACCTACAGCTATATTCGTTGCATTGACTAAGAGCTTGCTATCTAGATCGACTACCAAGATCCCACCTCTATCAGCTGCTATGGCCACTAGGTTTCTTGTGCCATTTTGATTCGTAGCAGCAACAGACCAAACTGTTGTGTCAGATGGGATGTTATCGATAGGGATGGGGGAGCTCGGTTCTTGAAAGTTGATGACTTGTACATTAGTACGGTCTGCTACCAGCAATCTAGGGCCGCTCATGGTCGCAGCCTCAGATAATCCGCCAGGCGCATTTTCTATCGTGGTGAGCAGAGTACTGTTGCCAGTTTCTGCATTTGCTAGGAGGATCTGTGTGCCCGCCCCTCGGTCTGCGACGCCAAGAAGGGCATTGCCATCAGGTAAAAGTGTGGCCGTCACTTCGTGTGCAAAGCCGCCAGCACCACTGGGGACAAAACCCGTTTGAATCAGGGTGTTGTCTGTGGGAGAAACGTGAAAAAACTGCGTGCCGAGGTTAGTGGCAACAAACACTTGTGAGCCTCCCGCTGTAGCAACACCAGAGTTAGAGAATCCGCTCGGCGCAGGATGGCTTGCAATTATTTCGGGGTGCTCGGGACTTGTGACATCCACTAACAGAGTTCTTGTTGCGGTAACGACGGCGATCACCCCTGGAGATAAGACAGCCACACGTCTTGTATTTTCGCCAGCTAAAGGGAGTACGCCAATAACTGAATGCGAGGGTGTAAATCGAACGATTTGGAATCCGCCTGCCTGAGCAGCAAAGTAACCATATTCTCCTGACTCAGAAATGGCAAGAGCGTTACCTCGTGCATTTCCCATTAAAGGAAGATAAAAGGTTGTATTAGTGTTGGGGTTAAACTCCCAAAAGCCGGCATAGTCGGCGACGACAACAGAAGAGCCCCTCCAGGCAACCCCCTGAGCGGCACTGCCAGAAGGGCCTTGTGGGCTTGGTGCCCCAGCAATGACATTAGGCGCAAGGCGTACTTGAACCCAGCTTGGGAGAGGCTTGCCGTCTACAGTGATTTCAACCTCCGTTGTATTACCTGCATTCAAGCCCTTAACAAGGTCAAACCTTAGCTTAAGAGGCACACCAACATAGGCGGTTTGGTTTGTGATGCTCGAAGTACCTAAGGTGTTGTCACTGAGTGATAATGGCTTGCGGTGAGCAGCCCTGCGGAGATTTTCTGCTTCTTGAATTTCGGCATCACTTGCTTCTTCTGCATCTACGAACGCGTCAGATTCGGCTTGTTGAAAGGGAATGAGACTTGGTGGATTTACGGGTGGAATACTGGCGGTTGCTGCGTGGGCAAGGGCTTGCAAAGTGTGGAGATGGGGATCATCCCTAGGCGTTAGCGAGGTTGAGGTATCATTCGAAGTACGTTTTGATTTTCCTGAATTGAGAAATGCCCCCAAAAAACTACTGAAATACCCAAGGGCAAGGACGGAGCCCACGCTTAAAAAAGCGGCGCTCCCTGCTTTAAAATACGTTAAAAACCTTCTCTTATTCCTCTTGTCCATAGGAGGGGTACCACCAGAATTTATTTACTACGATAGTTGGCTCGATAGTGTGTTTCTACGATATCTGTGCAGTTTAAATTATAAGCCTAATGTTTATTTTGAGCAAATGTGCTTTCATTTTCTAACGCGCCAGCACAGCGCTTCAAAAGCGTATCTCTAGCCTCTACGAGCCTGAGAAACGTCTCTGTACAGTCGGGTGTTTCACACTTATCAGGATGAAAAAAGCGCGCTTTTTGCCGGAAGGCTTGAGTTGTAGTACCTGCGCAATCGGAGGGAGTTTCTTGGCCGGAAATACCGAGAAGTTTTTGTGCTGCCTGAATCTTTTCTGATTGAGTTTTGCCTTGAGCATATTGTGTAAATAGTGTTTGGATCATATTGTAGATCACGCTGAAACACAGTGTGTAATTTGCTGCATGAACGGCATACTGAGCAAAAAAGTTTGTCATCGACGACGGGGATACTAGCTTGTTGATTAATTTTGTCGTGCAATGGTTTAGGATTTCTGTTCCCAAAAACGCGAGTAACAGAGGAAGAGAAAACCCATTCGCTAGAGTCAGCAGGCCAAACATAACCATCTGTTTTAAGAGCGATTGGTGAGCAAGAAAATTTTCTTCATCTTGATGTGCGTCAAATTGATGCTGCCTGGGAAGGATGCGATTAATTGTTTTTAGTACGCCATTCAATGCCGTATTTAATAGAAGAAGAAGAGGCCATTGCAATAAAAAATACTGAGAAATGTATTCAAGGCCAATGAGCGCAGGCGAAGCAAAGATACGCGCAAAAGAAGAAAATAAGTAGAGATGCAGTATTGTGCTGATGGTTCCTGCGACCCTTTTGACTGTTTGCCGTTGTTGGGATGTTAATCCATCTCCAGTTTTGGTATGAGTTTGAGCGGGATAAACGCGATCGAAGCAAGTCGCGGTCAACACATGCACAGGATGAGCCGTAAAAAAAGCAGCAAGACGGCCACAAAAGCGTGTTCGCCAGGAAAACCTTGAAAATAACTGTTGTTCTGCCTGGGCCACCTTTGCGCGAATCTCATTTAATTGGCGTATTTTTTCGGCGAGATCCCCCGCGGATGAAAACAGTTCTTGCGCCACTGTTTGCCAATCGAGCTGGCGTAGCATGGCTTCTAAAATAGCAAACTTGGCCTGATAAAGCTCATAAAGTTCGCATGGGTCGAGGCCATGGCTTGCTGCTTCTGTTAGTTTATGCAGCCAGCGTGTTAGTACGATAATTTGTCGTGATAGACGAGCTAGCTGAAGACGCTCATTTTGTTCGAACTGCAACAGGCTCTTTTCAATACAGGCCGCTCTGTGTGTTGCAGTAATAGAATCCAAAGCGATGAGTCGTTCAATCTCTTGACGAGTAAGATATTGAGCGCAAAGTTTATAATAATGACGCATCGCAGCAAGGCTTAAATTTGCGTTACCTATAGGCGGACTGGGTATGCCGAGACGCCTACGGGCTGTTTGGTCAAGGCGGTGTTTTTCGTAGAATACGACAAATGCAGCTATTGTTTCTTCTGTCGACAAAACGTTTGTGTAGGATGCGGGTTTTTTTAGCCCGTGAAGCTGCCTGAGTCGTTTCAATAACTCAAATGCTAAGCCCAAGATTTCGTCAAAAGAAGCCTGTGTTGTTATGTTAGTGGTCGATAAATGGGAGAGAAGTTTTTTTCCATCCAGAGAGTTTTCTTGATCAAAAATCATGACGACATAGCATGCCATCCTGCTGACCAACTCGATAAAATATTGTTGCTGAAATACGGGCGCTGAGTTTTTTGTTTGAATTAGCAAGAAAGAAATTTTTTCTGTTTCAAGCTCGGCAAAAATTTTGAGTGGTGGATAAACGCTTGCTAATTCAAGCAGGCGAGATAAAAAGCGCCCCGAAGCACTCATGCCTTCTTGAGGAAGTAATGGATTGTTAACAAGCATAATGTTCCAACCACACTCTTGACATCCAAACCTCCCCAAAGGAAGGTGACTCCTGAAAGTCCTCGCGGACTTTACCTAAGCAATCAATCCCATCTCTTTAACAGCCGCATGCTCTTGGCGCAACTCTTCCAAGGTCTTCTCAAGCTTTTCGCTCAAGAAAGCATCATGCGCCAAGCCTTCAACGACTTGCAGCTTGCCACCCACCGTGCGGCACGGGAATGAATAAATCAAACCTTTGTCCACACCGTATTCACCTTCTGAACATTTGCACACAGAAAACCAATCATCGCCTTTCGTATCGTGGACCAAGTTATACACTGTATCAACCACCGCATTCGCAGCCGATGCCGCTGAGGATGCACCGCGCGCTTTAATCACCGCCGCACCGCGTTGCTGAACCGTTTGGATAAATTCATTTTTCAACCAAGCCTCATCGCTGATCATATCGGTGACAGGCTTGCCTTTGATCGTGGCATTTTCAAAGTCTGGCACCTGTGTGGCCGAATGGTTACCCCAGATCGTCACGTGTTGCACATCGGCCACATCCACACCGGCTTTTTCAGCCAGCTGCGCCACAGCACGATTATGATCCAACATAGTCATCGCGTAAAAACGATCGCGTGGAATATCCGAGGCATTGTGCATCGCAATCAAGGCATTCGTGTTGCACGGGTTGCCGACCACCAAGACGCGCACATCTTTCGCTGCATTGTCGTTAATCGCTTTGCCTTGCACAGTGAACACACCGCCGTTAACTTTCAATAAATCAGAACGCTCCATGCCTTGCTTGCGCGGCACAGCGCCTACGCACAAGACCCAGTTCGCATCTTTCATCGCTTCATTCACATCGGCTGTGCACACCACGTCTTTTAATAATGGAAACGCGCAATCTTGCAACTCCATCTTCACGCCTTCCAATGAAGGCAGCGCGGCTTCAAGCTCTAAAAGCTGCAAGCGAACCGTGGTATCAGCGCCAAACATTTGGCCCGAAGCAATACGAAAAATTAAAGCATAACCAATTTGGCCTGCAGCACCTGTGATAGCAACATTAACATGCTTTGACATGAAGAACTCCTTACTATTTTCTTGGGCAGTAGTGTACAGTAGCCCACTGCATAAATCGACCTTTTAGGGCATAATACGCCAATGAAACCACCCCTGTCACTCTACATTCACATTCCCTGGTGCATTCGCAAATGCCCCTATTGCGACTTCAACTCACACCAAGTGCGAGGCGAACTCGATGAAACACATTACATCGATACTCTGCTCAAGGATTTCGACCAGCATTTGCCTGAAATCGAAAATCGCAAACTGCACAGTGTATTCATCGGCGGGGGCACACCTAGCCTGTTTAAACCCGAAAGTTTCGCGCGATTGTTTGATGGGCTCGCCCAGCGTGTAAGCTTTGAGAACCCAAACAGTGAAATCACACTCGAAGCCAACCCCGGCACCTTTGAGCAGGCGCGTTTTCAAGGTTATCGTGAAGCGGGCATCAACCGCCTATCGATTGGCGTGCAAAGTTTTCAAAACGATAAGCTCAAACGCTTGGGACGCATTCATGAAGGCGACGAAGCCAGACGTGCGATTGATGGGGCGATTAACGCCGGTTTTCAACACCTCAATATTGATTTAATGCACGGTTTGCCCGAGCAATCCATCGACGATGCCCTGTTTGACCTAAACACCGCCTGTGCCTTTGGCACGGATCATCTGTCTTGGTACCAGCTGACACTGGAACCCAACACCGTATTCGCTAAATTTCCACCCACGCTACCAGACGACGACCATTTATGGGCGATTCAAACCGAAGGCTTGGCCTTATTAAACAGCGAGGGCTTTGAGCGCTACGAAATTTCAGCCTACACACGTGGTAATAACCCCAGCCAACATAATTTGAACTACTGGGAGTTTGGTGACTACATCGGCATTGGCGCTGGCGCACACGGCAAGCTCACCACCGAGGCCGGCATTTTTCGCCATCAAAAAAAACGCTCGCCCAAAGATTATTTGGCCGATCAAACCGCGATTAACGTGACCCAGATCGACGAGAGCGAACGGCCTGTGGAGTTTATGATGAATGCCTTGCGCTTAAGCGATGGTGTGCTGCTGTCGACCTTCACCGAACGCACCGGCTTGGCACTTGATGCCTTGGAGCCGGCCTTATCACATGCTCAAAACCAAGGCTGGCTCATAATCAAAGACGGTAAACTTCGCTGCACCGAGCTCGGACAGCGGTTTTTAAACGAGTGCTTAGTGGGATTTATGGCTTAAATCGCTTTCGAAGAGACACAAGATGGCTATAATAGGGTCACCTTATGTTCGGAATAGCTAGTGAGAACCGATACCGTCAGGGCGAAAGTCAACCACCAGACCAAAGCCAGCGCAGAGAAGATATTAAAACAACTCGGGCTGACAATGTCACAGGCCATAAATCTAATGAATTCTAAACAGACCCTACTAGAGAGAACAGGCAGCCACGCTGATTTATTCAAGATGTAAGTTTTTACTTACAGGCCGCTTTGATTTGCGTATAATGCAAAACATTGAACTTGAAATGGACACGCCAATGAAAGCCTTACTACTGATTGCCTCGCTTACACTGCCGACCCTTGCCTTTGCAACGTTTCAAGTCGCTGGCACGGATACGATGCCCGTGCATCAAGGCAACCTAAACACACTGCCCAAAAGCTATCGCGTGAATCCGGCTGTGACTTTGCGCACCCACAAAGGTGAGCTCTACCCACAAGTGCGTGACTACCTTAAAAACCATCGCTGGCAATTGCATTGGACCGCGAAAAAAGATATCGCACTTTTATTAAAAACAGAGATCACAGGCCAAAGCGTACCTGCTGTGCTACACCGTTTATTCGAACATTATCCGAAATTAAAACTCAGCGTGAGCACGAAAAAACGCAGCGTTAGTGTTAAATAAATCGATTAGGCGGCAGGCTTAAAATCAACCGCCTTTAAACGACGTCTGACCGCAAACCACGCACCCAAATACCCCAGTAACACACCGCTTAACAATAAATAGAGGGTGTGTTTGCCATCCATACCACTCAATGAATAAGCACTGCCGTATAAGGTCGCCAAGCGCTCAATCGGTGCGGATAATAATAAAACACCGATATCCACAATAAACCACGCCATGATCGCGCCGGTTAAGCCGTAAATAATCCCGCTGTATAAAAAAGGCAGGCGAATAAAGCGATCGCTGCCGCCTAATAGTTTAATGATGCGGATTTCATCGTGATAGGCTTTGGTGGTTAGTGTGATCGTATTAAACACCACAAAAACGACCGCAATAAAAAACAAAAACATTAAAATGCTCACAAAGCGATGACCAATCGCCATAATCGCATGCAAGCGTTTTAACCAGGTTAAATCCAACTGAGCCATGCTCACACCCGGTAAGTTTTGCAATCGCGAATAGAGCTGTTGCACTTGCCAGGTTTTTTGCAATGCAGGCGAGGGCTCAACGATCAACACGCCCGGCAAAGGGTTTTGCTTTAAGTTTGCCAAGGCCTTCGAAAAACCCGAGTCACGCAAGAAATCTTTCAAGCCTTCTTCGGGTGAAATGTATTGGACAGAGGCCACGGCTTGGTCACGCTCAATACTTTGCTCCAAGCGCGTTAAACTATCGCCCGTCACATCAGGCTGCAAATACAGGCTGACTTGACCAGAGCCTTTTAAGCCATAACTCACCACGGAGACGTTATCTAGCGCCACAAACAAACCCATCGGCAAAGCCAAGGCCACACCAATGACGATAAAAATCGCAATCGAAGATAAAGGCGAGCGACTGAGTTGACCCAAACCATTCATAATTGAGCGAGCGTGAAGCTGCAGTGTGTGTAACCAAGGGGATAAGGTCAGCTTGCGATCAATACTCATGCTAATTGCCCCTCGTGAAGATTTAAACGCCGATAACCCATGGCCTCGACCATCGCATGATCATGCGTGGCGATAATGATGGTGGCGCCTAACTGATTAAATTGCTCGAACATTGTCATCATCTCGCGCGACAAGTCCGGGTCTAAATTGCCCGTGGGCTCATCCGCTAAGATAATCGGCGGCTTGCTCACGATCGCGCGCGCAATGCCCGCACGTTGCTGCTCACCCACTGACAAAGTTTCCGGAAACTGATACGCCTTGCTTAAAAGCCCCACTTTATCCAAAGCCGCATGGGCTCGCTTAGTGACCTCACTGGCCTTATAGCCTGCAATTACCAGGGGTAAAGACACATTCTCCAGCAAGGTACGCTCAGGCAATAAGTGCGCATCTTGAAAAATTAAACCAATCTTCCGGCGCAATAGCGGCACACTTTTAGGGCCAATACGCTCAAAATTCAAACCGTCGACCACCACTTGACCGGCTGAAGGTTTTTCAATCAAGGCGATAAGCTTGAGCAGGGTGCTTTTGCCCGCGCCCGAGTGACCCGTTAAAAACACCATTTCACCCCGCGCAATGTCAAAACCAACATTTAAGAGAGCAGCCTGACCACTCGCGTAACGTTTGGTGACACGGCTAAAATGAATCATACTCGATTGGCTCATAAGCTACCTATACCCAGGATTTCGTCAAAACAAAATTTAACATGCCAACGCCCAAAAACGAAGGGCTGGCTCGATTTTAAATGCCTGGCGTGATAATCTACGCCTCAAATAGAATCATGGCAGGAACGCGCAATGGCCTTTGGCTTTGGTAAACGCCCAAAAGAAACGCCCGAAGAAAAACGCGGCTTGACGAGTCGCCTGCGAGCAGGACTGAGCAAAACTCGAAAGAGCCTAGGCGAAGGCTTAAGCACCTTGCTGCTTGGCCGAAAAGAGCTCGATGAAGATATTTTAGAGCAACTCGAAGAAACCTTGTTGCTCGCCGACATCGGCGTAGATATGACACAGTCCGTGCTTGAACGCTTACGAAAATCACTGGCACGAAAAGCCCTAGATGATGAAAAAGCCTTGCTCCAACAACTGCGAGAAATCTTATTAGAAACACTGGCGCCAGCCAATCAACCACTTGTGATTGAACCCAACCAGAAACCCTTCGTTATCATGATGGTCGGTGTGAACGGTGCTGGCAAAACCACGACCACAGGCAAGCTTGCCAAACAGCTTCAACAACAAGGTCACAGCCTTATGCTGGCTGCCGCCGATACCTTTCGCGCAGCTGCGGTTGAACAACTTCAAGCCTGGGGCGAACGAAACGATGTCTCCGTGGTAGCGCAATCCAGCGGCGCAGACAGTGCGGCTGTGTGCTTTGATGCGCTACACTCAGCCAAAGCTAAAGGCGTCGACATCCTCATTGCTGATACCGCCGGACGATTGCACACACAATCCCATCTGATGGATGAACTCAAAAAAGTGGTGCGCGTGATGCAAAAGGTTGAAGAGACTGCGCCACACGAAGTGTTGTTGATTTTAGATGCCAGCATCGGTCAAAATGCCCTGCAGCAAGCCAAACAATTTTGCCAAGCCGTGAATGTCACCGGTCTTTGCATTACAAAACTCGACGGCACCGCCAAAGGTGGCATTGTCTTCGCCATCGTTCATGAACTTCAGCTGCCCATTCGTTATATCGGCGTTGGCGAAACCATCGACGATCTTCGCGAATTTGACGCAAAAGCCTTTGTGGATGCTTTATTCGAGGTATAGTCCCTTAACCCGCAATTGACAAAATGACGCAAGCTCACTAAAGTTGAATCCCTATTTCATCTAAAAACGGGACGTTGTATGCGACGCTTAATGCTGGCTTTGACTTTTCTACCTGCATTTGCTTTCGCTGAAGCATCAAACATCACGCACGAGACCTTAGATAATGGCTTGAACATTTATATTAAAGTGGTCAAACGCTCGCCCGTCGTGCTCACCCAAGTCTGGTATAAAGTCGGCGGCAGTTACGAGCACAACGGCATTACAGGTATCTCTCATTTGCTTGAGCACCTCATGTTTAGCGGCACAGCAAAATACCCAAATGACACCTTATTCAAAACCATTGCCTCGCTCGGTGGCACAAATAACGCTGGCACTGCAGCCGACTATACCGTTTATTATGAAACCACGCCGACTTCTGCTCTACCTCAGGTTTTCAACCTAGAAGCAGATCGCATGCACAACATAACGTTTAGCAAAGCTAGCTTTAAACGCGAGCTTTCTGTCGTGAAAAACGAAAAGAAAATGCGCATGGACAATGTGCCTAGTGCTCGCCTACTTCAGCTGTTTAATGCTCAAACATTCCTATCCAACCCTTATCACCACATGACGATTGGTTGGCAAAATGACCTGGACCACATGACGCTTGCCGATGCGCAAGCGTGGTATCATCGATTTTACCAACCCAATAATGCCACGCTCGTGGTGGTGGGCGATGTAAAGCCCGAGCACGTTATCGCCTTGGCCAAACAGTATTTTGGCCCTCTAAAGCCTCATACTGTGTTAGAGCCCAAGCCAAGATTGGGGCAAACCCATTTTGCTTTCCGACAAACCACATTGCAGTTACCGATCGAACAACGCGAATTTCTAATGGGCTTCAATGTACCCAATTACGCCCACTTTCAAAAAAAATGGCAGGCTTACGCTTTAGTCGTACTCGCTCAAGCACTGGCAGGCAACTCAAGCGCAATACTGCCTTCAGAACTCGTGAGAAAAATGAAAACGGCGGTCGCTGTCTCCAGCTACTACAACCCTTTCTCCCTGCATAACAGTGCCTTTATCATTTCCGCGGTACCCGCAGAAAACATGAGCTCACCCGAGCTCGTCAAACAAATCGAAACACAACTTGAAATACTCAAGCACAAACCTTTGAGCACAAAACAACTTCAACGGATTAAAATACAAATCAGAGCACAAAAAAGCTACGCACTAGATTCACTCGAACAACAAGCTGAAGAAATCGGCTTGTTAGCCTCCATTAACTTACCGATAGACTTAAGCGAACACTTTGCCGACCACGTTGACCAGGTCACTGCTGCTCAAGTGCAAGCCGTTGCCAAACAGTACATTCGATTCAATGCGGTATCATTAGCTTATCTAGAACCCCTGCCCAAGGAAAAAGCATGAAAAAATTTTATCTCAGCAGCTTTTTCCTTTTAGCAAGCAGCCTTGGTCATGCCAGCATACTCTCGATCAAACATTGGCAGACTAGCGGTGGTACGCCCGTGTATTACACAGATTCTAACGCAGCACCGATGCTTAACATCGTGGTTCAGTTCAACGCAGGCTCGGCTTTTGATAAGCAAAACCCAGGCGTAAGTGCGCTTAGCAACACACTGCTGACCAAAGGCACTGAGAAATTAAGCAACCAAGCCTTTTCAGACGCGGTAGATTCTTTGGGCAGCAGTATCGAAACAAGCTCAGACAAAGAACGCGCCATCATTGCTTTACAAAGCTTGAAGCAAGCCCGTTACTTATCACCCACGCTTACTTTATTCAAGCAGGCTTTATCCAGCCCAGCCTTTAGGCAAACCGATATCGAGATCACCAAACAACAATTTTTAGCCTCATACGCCATGATCCAACAACAAGCTGAATCCAAAGCAGCGCTCGATTTAAGCACAGCACTCTTCAAAGGCACACCGTACGCGCACGATGAGATTGGCACACCTGCATCAATTAAGCGGATTACGCAACAAAATATTCGAACTTTTTACACACAGCATTACACTCAAAAGAATGCAGCTATTTTTATGGTTGGCGATATTAGCGAAAATCAAGCCAAAACGATCAGCAACACTTTACTTTCTGCGCTACCCAAAGGTAAACACCTGGCACCAGCCAAACTCACAGCACCACTACAAGCCCGCCTGATTCATTCTGCCTTTGACAGCAATCAAACGTATATTTACCTTGCCACACGTTTTGACAGCAAAGATCAAAATCGCTACACACTACAGTTAGCCAATTACCTGTTAGGTCAGGGGCCAAATTCTCTACTCTTTGAGCTTGTCCGCGGCAAAGAAGGACTAACGTACACTCCGAGCAGTACCGTAGACCAAACTGCCAACCAGCTGATTTGGATTATTAATTTGCAAACAGCTAACGTAACCACGCAGGCTGCATTAAGACAAACGAAAAAAGCGATGCAACAATTAGCCAGCAAAGGGCCAGACCCACGAGCACTGGCAGCAGCCAAGCAATTCTTAAGCCGGAGCTTACCGCTTCGTTTTACCAGTAACGGCAAAATCCTCAACACGCAGGTTTACTTATATAACCACGCGCTACCACTAAATTACTTTGATCACTACGCGGACAATATCAATAAGGTCACGGCAAATGACATTCAAGCTGTCGCAGCTCGTTACCTCAACCCAAAAAAAATGGTGCTTTTGACATTGGGAGGCCAATAAGCTCATGAATAACGCTATCAATAAAAATTTCAAACAAAACGCCGGGCATTTTTTTGTTCAGGCGCTGCTCATTATTGTCTTTATGGCTTGCGTACTCTTTCCACTCGGTTCATTAAAATCCAGCATTTTTACTGCCGTGGGCGCAAGCACACTCGCAGCCAGCATCGTGATGGCCTTTGCTTTGCCCAAATCACCTGCTGCAGCAGTTCATCGTATATTCGGCGGCTATATCATTGGCATCTTAATCGGCTTGCTGTGGCATGCGGCTTTAATCGCACTAGAAAAACACTCATCACTGCCGCCTCCGCTACCCGTTGATATCTGCGGCGCCCTGGCTGTGGGCATGACCATGATCCTCATGGGTATTTTTGGCTTGCTTCACCCCCCGTCAGTCGGTCTTTCATTGGCCATCGTGATTGGCCCTTGGAGCCACTGGACGATTATTGTGGTGATCGTTGCTGTCATAATCTTATGCCTGATCAAGCATCTTTTGAGAAATTGGTTCATCAATTTACTATGACTGGCCGCTAAAAATCGTTATAATTCGCCCTCATTGACGAGCAGTGGCGTAGCCCGCGTGCTCTAACCAACTCACGTTGGTCTACTTTGATAGCGCAAGGCTATTTTATTACAATTCGTTTTCGGGCCTATAGCTCAGTTGGTTAGAGCAGCGGACTCATAATCCGTTGGTCCAAGGTTCAAGTCCTTGTGGGCCCATATTTTTCAATCAGTTAAACGGCATACAAATTTGGCGATTCTAATTCTTAGTGCGACAAGGTTTTGGATAACGGCCTAGAACAACCTCTTGAGGGGTTCTAAAGCCCAGACACTTTCTTGGAAGAGTATTCATTTTATGAGCGATCTGATCAAGCTCTT
>Ga0210019_1001339_pt1 | contig 26709 bp, 28 predicted proteins | sample CryGeyCG2114_020_2_FD_183969 | JGI IMG/M metagenome (GOLD analysis project Ga0210019, IMG submission 183969) | Groundwater microbial communities from aquifer - Crystal Geyser CG11_big_fil_rev_8/21/14_0.20 (SPAdes) (version 2) | ecosystem: Environmental > Aquatic > Deep subsurface > Groundwater ...
GTTCGGCGGCGGAGAGGTTTTCCACCGCGATCGAAAGGTTGCCGATGGTTCGCGTGAGACGGTTCTGAACCGCACCCACCTTACCGCGGCTTTGCGTCACGATGGAGATGGCGTTGTTCATGGTGTCCAGCGCCGTCAGCGCCGCCGCCGCCGTGGTGACCACCAGCGATTCGATTCCCAGACCCGTCTGCGTGATCGAACCCAGGTCAATCTCGGTATTCAGATTGATTCGGCTGTTCGTTGTCGCATCGATGCCGACCTGGATGAGGATTGCGTTTGCCGCAACCACGCCCGAGGCAAGAGAGCCGTCGACCAGTTTCTGGCCGTTGAACTCGGTGGTCACCGCGATACGGTCGATTTCGTTCCGCAACGCGTTGAACTCAAGCTGGATCGTCTGCCGTTCGGTGGAACCTACCGTACCCGTCGCGGCCTGCGAGGCCAGCTCCCTCAACCGGATCAGGATGCCCGACTGTTCATTGAGGGCACCTTCCGTTACGTTGATCAGGGAGATTCCGTCGTTTGCGTTCCGGATGGCCTGACGAAGGGCGCGGATGTCGGACCGCAGGGCTTCGGAAATGGCAAGGCCTGCGGCATCGTCGGCACCCCGGTTGATCCGGATGCCGGATGAAATCCGCTCTACAGATTGGGCAAGTCGGTCGTTGTTGATGCCCAGGATTCTTTGGGCATTGAGAGAGGGGATATTGTTGAAAATTCTAATGGGCATTTGAGTTATCCTCCGTGATTTTTGGAATTATTCCGCATTCCGGTTTCAGCGTCCCTGCTGAAACGTTTACCAAAGTGAACTTTTTAAAACTTCTCCTTTCCTGGGTTGGATTTGAAACCGTTTGACGCAGATTTCCTTCGCCAGGACGGGTAAAATTTTCCTGGCGGGGGGGAAATTTATACCTTTTATCGGGATTTGGAAAAAAATCCTTTACGGTTTTTTTGAGTAAATTCGGAATTTACAAAGAAAAAGAGGAGTGAATGGGAGGGCAAAGCCCCCGAAAGGAGGGGGAAAAGAAAAAAGCGCCCCGGATCGGGGCGCTTTCCTTTCAATATTATAATATAGGCTTTGAGATTCAGAACTACCGGCGATTGGATTTCGCGACTGAACCTACGCCGTTTCCTCGAAGAAATGATGCGTGAAGTCGGAGATTCTATTAGCCAACTGCATGAGTTCTTCGCTCGGAATCTGGCGAACCACCTCGCCGGTCCCCTTGTCAATCACCTTGACGATCATTTGATTGGTTTCGGGGACGAACTGGTAGTCAATGGCCCGATTGTAAGACTCGTTCAAACTCTCCCCGTCTTCATTCGAGGACGAGGGTTTCTGAACCTGGGGAGACGATGGTTTATCTCCCGGCGGAGCCCGATTAACGTCCTGGCTCGGCACGGGAGAACGCAACGTTCTTCCCAAATATCCCGAACTGACCAGATTTAACGTTACCTCGGCTGACATGGCGAATCACCTCAAAAAAGGTTTGTGGTGAACAGATAACCGGTAATAACCTGAAAAATGACAGGATTATCGACCCTTTAACCCAGCAACTGCAATACCGATTGGGGAATCAGATTGGCTTGACCCACCATTGCGGTTGCCGCCTGAACCAGAATCTGGTTTCGTGTCAGCAAGGCAACTTCTTCCGCGATGTCGGCATCGCGGATGGCCGATTCTGCGGCCGAGAGGTTTTCAACCGTAACCCCGAGGTTTGCGATGGAGCGGACCAGCCGGTTCTGCACGGCGCCCACTTTACCGCGGCTCTGGGTGACGGTGCTCAGCGCGGTGTTGATGCTGTCCAGCGCGGTCAAAGCCGCTTCGGCCGTCGATACCACCAAGGCATCGATGCCCAACCCGGTTTGCGTGATCGACGCCAGGTCGATCTGCTGGTTCAGGTTGATCCGACTGCTGGTACCGCTATCCTGGCCGATCTGGATGAAAATCTGACTCGTCGACGCAACGCTGGAAGACAGTGACCCGTCAACCAGTTTCTGACCGTTGAACTCCGTCGTGCTCGCGATTCTGTCGATTTCGTTGCGGAGCGCGTTGAATTCCAGCTGAATGGTCTGCCGTTCGCTGGAACCGACGGTACCCGTTGCGGCCTGGGAGGCGAGCTCCCGGAGCCGGATCAGGATGCCCGATTGTTCGTTCAAGGCACCTTCCGTAACGTTGATGAGGGAAATACCGTCGTTTGCGTTTCTTACCGCCTGGCGGAGCGCGCGGATGTCGGACCGTAAGCCTTCCGAAATCGCGAGTCCTGCGGCATCGTCGGCGCCCCGGTTGATGCGGATACCAGAGGAAATTCGTTCTACCGATTGAGCAAGACGGTCATTGTTGATGCCCAACAGTCTCTGGGCGTTAAGCGAGGGAATGTTATTGAAGATTCGAACTGGCATTGTATCCTCCGTGATTTAGTGTGTTTCACTGGGTTATCGTTTTGGCCTCCATACCAAAACTAGCCTCCAAGCTTTAACCCGATGTGAAGATATCCTTGTCCTCACCTATAAATTTCTTTCCCGGTTCACCTCCTTATTTGAAAAATTTTAAAATTTTTGGTTTGGCTTGCCTAAGGGACAACTGTACTCAATGACCCCTATCGGAGAAAATCAATCGTTCTTTAGCGGGATCAATGAAAAATATTTTCAGGAGGGGGGGTAGCGGGCGGGTGAGAGGGGCAGGAAAAATCGAAAAATGGGTGTCGGACGACCCCTCTTTTTTCGTCTTAGGTGCCCAATTTTATTGGGTTACAGCAACTGGGTGATGCTCTGTGGAATCAGGTTGGTTTGCCCTACCATGGCGGTAGCCGTTTGGGTCAGGATCTGGTTCCGCGTGAGGATCGCTATTTCCTCCGCGATGTCCGCATCGCGGATGGTGGAATCGGCCGCAGTGAGATTTTCCACGGAAACCTGGAGATTGGCGAGGGTTCGCTGGAGCCGGTTTTCGACGGCTCCCACGTTGCCGCGGGTCTGTGAAAGCGAGTCGATGGCGGAGGTCATTTGGTCAAGTGCGGTTTGCGCGTTTTGGGGACTGTCAAGGGACAATTGATCGATTCCCAGTCCGGTCGAACCCATTGCGGGGATATTGGCCTCCGTGTTCAGATCGATCCGGTTTGCGCTGGAACTGTCAAGCCCGATCTGGAGGGCCAGATGGTTGGACTGGTCGATGGAAGTGGAAAGGGAACCATCCAGCAGGCTGAATCCGTTAAATTCCGCAATCGAGGCGATTCGGTCCACTTCGTTACGTTGCGCGACAAACTCCAGTTCAAGCGTCCGGCGTTCGCTGACCCCGATCGTCGCGTTAGCGGCTTGGGATGCGAGCTCCCTCATCCGGATCAGGATGCGGGCAATTTCACCCAACGCTCCGTCGGCCGTATTGATCAAGGCCATCCCATCGCCAGCATTCCGGATACCCTGGCGCAAGGTACGGATGTCCGATCGCAAAGACTCTGAGAGCGCAAGACCTGCCACGTCGTCCGATGAGTTGTTGATACGGGTCCCATGAGAGATTTTTTGGATCGAATCGCTCAAACGGCCGATGTTGATACCCAGAAGACGTTGCGCGTTTTGTGAAGACAGGTTGGTGAATACTCGAATCGCCATGATTCTTTTCCTTTCCTTTTCCCTGGATGGACCGAATTCTTAATTTCCTTACGCCAATAGCTGGAGTACGGACTGGGGAATCAGGTTGGCCTGACCCACCATGGCTGTTGCCGCCTGCACCAGGATCTGGTTTCGGGTCAACAGAGCGACTTCCTCCGCGATATCTGCATCGCGGATGGCCGATTCGGCGGCGGTCAGGTTTTCGACCGTGACCCCGAGATTGCCGATGGACCGGGCCAGCCGGTTCTGCACCGCACCCACTTTACCGCGCCCCTGAGTGACGGTGGTGATGGCGGTATTGATCGTGTCGAGGGCCGTTAATGCGGCGGCCGCCGTGCTCACGACCAGAGTGTCGATTCCGAGACTGGTCTGGGAAATGGATTGAAGATCGATCTGTTGATTCAGGTTGATCCGGCTGTTGGTGTTGCTGTTGATACCCACCTGGATCAGAATGTGATTGGCGGAGGCCACCGTCGAGGCCAGCGACCCGTCCACCAGCCCCTGCCCGTTGAATTCGGTCGTGGACGCGATGCGGTCGATTTCGTTGCGGAGCTGATTGAACTCCAGTTGGATGGTCTGGCGCTCGGTGGAACCTACCGTACCCGTAGCGGCCTGAGAAGCCAGCTCTCGAAGACGGATCAGAATGCCTCCCTGTTCGTTGAGCGCACCTTCCGTTACGTTGATGAGCGAAATACCGTCGTTGGCGTTACGGATGGCTTGCCGAAGGGCGCGGATGTCGGAACGCAAGCCTTCGGAGATGGCGAGTCCTGCTGAATCGTCCGCACCACGGTTGATGCGGATACCCGAGGAGATTCGTTCGACCGACTGGGCAAGCCGGTCGCTGTTCACGCCCAAGAGTCTTTGGGCGTTAATAGACGGAATATTATTGAAGATTCGAACTGGCATTTCCTAATCCTCCACCATAGAGTTGGAAAATGTTTTGCCTCAATGCAAAACCAAATATTTATTTTTTTACTGCGCCCCTGAGAGGCTTTATTTTAGGTGGCTCTCTTCATTTCCACCCCCGAATGCGGATCCGGGATTTGCCCAATTCACATAAGAAATTTCCTTTCTTAACGTAGCCCGGGAAATTCGGGCACTTGCTGTCTTAATTGGGCTTTTCGGTAGAAAATCTTTAAACTTTAGAAAAAAGCTGGAATTATTTTGCTTCTTTTCGCCAGTCTTTTTGAACCACTTCGGTGTTGATTTGAGTGAGCTCGGGGTGGGAATCCAGATAAGGGATGATGTCTTCCAGTTTCAGAACGGGCTGAAGGGGCGTATAAAAGGTTTTAAAGATATTTTCCATCAGGACCAGATCCGGGTCGGTGTCCACCGTGAGGCGGAACGTCTTCCCCCGGAGGTGGGCCGGGGCCGGGACATGGTTTTGCCGGAACTGTTCGGGATGGGCGTGAATATAATTGGTGACGTGCTCCCTGAAAATCGGGGAGGCGGTTTCCCGTGCGATTTGCCTGAGGGTATCGAGACGGACCAGTTCGAGCCCGGTGCCCAGGGGAATGGAATCGGGGGTTATCGTGTAATCCGCTCCCGATTCGAGGTGGCTCCGGCACAGGGTTTGCGCCAGGGTAAGATCGACCAGGGGGCAGTCGGAACAAATTCTCGCGATGTGGCGGGCCTGCACGGTTTCCCCGGCCAGGATGAACCGCTGGAGCACGTCCTCCTCGGGGCCCCGGACGAGCCTTACTCCCATGCGACTTGCCGCCTCGGCCAAGGGGGCTTCGGAAGGGGAATCGGGAACGGCCAGCACCACCGCGTCAAATTCGGGCACGTGTTGAATCCGCCTTAGGATATGGTCTATCATGGGCACCCCGGCCAGGAAATGCGTCACTTTCCCCGGTCGGCGGGTGGACCCCATACGGGCCTGGATCACGGCGGCAATTTGGATCATGGGTTCTCCGAGGGTTCAGCTTGACCTATTGTACGGTTCCAGGAAATTTTTGTCATGTCTAATAGAAAAGGCCGGATCAGGCCCGCAAGACTTCAACCGGGCGACAAGGTGGGCGTTATATCCCCTGCGGGGGTAGTCGATCGGGACATGCTGGAGAAGGGGCTCCGCGTTTTGGAGAAGATGGGGCTCGAACCCGTGCTGGGGCGGCACGTGCTTTCGCGGCATCGTTTTGTCGCGGGAACCGACCGGGAACGGGCCGAGGATCTTATGGGCATGTTCGCCGATCCTTCCATCCGCGGCATCGTGTGCGCGCGCGGCGGATACGGATCGAATCGGATCATTCCCCATTTGGACGCAAAAGTTATCCGCCGCAACCCCAAAATTTTTGTTGGAGCCAGCGATATCACGTTTCTCCATTTGTACCTGAATCTCAAATGTTCGCTGGTAACGTTTCATGGCCCCATGGTGGCGGGGAGTTTTGGCCGCAACCCCATGCGGCAGTCGCAACGGCAGTTTGCCCGGATGCTGTTTTCGGAGGGCGGGGGCCAGTCCCTGCAGGCTCCCAAAGCCCGCGTCCTGAAACCGGGGCATGCGAAAGGTGAGCTGGCGGGAGGATGCCTTACCCTTCTTTGCCGTTCCCTGGGGACGCCGTTCGAGCTCCAGCCGCGCAACAAGATTCTCCTGATCGAGGATGTCAACGAGCCGTTTTACCGGATCGACGGCATGCTGTGGCAATTGAAAATGGCAGGCAAATTCGAGGGCGTCCGGGGCATCGTGTTCGGAGAGATGGTCAACTGCCGGCCGTCCCATAAACGGGAGGGGAAGCTGGACGATGTATTCAAGGAATTCTTCGAGGAGTATTCCTTTCCGATATTGGTGAACTGCCCCATCGGGCACGGCAGGGAAATGTGGACCCTGCCTTTGGGCGAAACCGCCGTTTTGGATGCGGAGTCGAAATTGCTGAATTTGATGGGAAGCGGAGTGGTTTGAGGGGAGGGGATCACAGGCGCATGGGAATGCCGCGCGATTTCAGGTACCGCTTGGTTTCGGGTATGGTGAGTTCCTTGAAATGAAAGATGGAGGCGGCGAGCAAGGCATCGGCTTTGCCTTCCACGATGCCCTCATAAAGATGATCGAGCGTCCCCGCTCCGCCGGAGGCGATCACGGGAATATGGACCGCTTCGGAAATGGCGCGGTTGAGTTTCAGATCGTACCCGGTCTTGGTCCCGTCCCGGTCCATGCTGGTGAGGAGAATTTCACCGGCCCCGAACGCTCCCATTTGGATTGCCCAGCGCACGGCATGGATCCCCTGGGGATTCCTCCCGCCGTGGGTGAACACTTCCCAGGCGGGAAGGGAATCGCCGGGGTTGAGGAAGAGTTGCGGATATTGCTCCTGCCACGAAAGGCCGGGTTGGACCTCGGGCCGGTCTTCGGGCACCTGCTTGGCGTCGATGGCCACCACGATGCATTGGCTCCCGAACCGCTCGGCGGCGCGGCGGACGAATTCGGGATCGTGCACCGCGGCGGTGTTGATCGCCACCTTGTCGGCCCCCGCCTTCAAGAGATTGCGGATGTCTTCCAGCGTCCGCACCCCGCCTCCCACCGTCAGGGGCATGAAGACTTTTTCGGCGGTGTGGCGGACCACATCCAGCATAATCTCTCTTTTTTCGTGGGACGCGGTAATGTCCAGGAAGGTGAGTTCGTCCGCGCCTTCTTGTTCATAGGCGGCGGCGATTTCCACCGGGTCTCCCGCGTCGCGCAGGTTGACGAAGTTCACGCCCTTGACCACGCGGCCGTCCTTGACGTCCAGGCAGGGGATGATGCGTTTAGCCAGCATGTTTTTGGGTCAGGGAGAGGGCATCCCGGAAGGCGAGGGTTTTGTCGTACAGGGCTTTCCCGATGATAACACCGGAAACGCCGCATGCCACCAGCTCCAGCAGGTTGGAAATATCCTCCAGACGGCTCACTCCCCCCGAGGCGATTACGGGAAGGGACGTGGATTCGGCGAATTCCCGGATGCTGGTCAGGTTCGGTCCCTGCAACATGCCGTCGCGGCTGATGTCGGTGAAGATGAACCCGGAAACGCCCAGAGACTCCAACCGTTTCGCCAGATCGGTGGCTTTTTCGGTGGAAACTTCCACCCATCCTTTGACCGCCACCAGGCCGTTTTTGGCGTCGATTCCTATCGTGATCCTCCCCGGAAACCGTTTGCAGGCTTCCTCGACGAACTGGGGATCTTGCTGGGCGATGGTGCCCAGGATCACCTGGAAGGCACCCGATTTGATATAGGTTTCGATATGTTCGAGCGTCCGGATTCCTCCGCCGATCTGGATGTCCACCGAGCTTTGATGAATAATATTTTTGATAATTTCCACGTTTACGGGATGGCCTTGGAAGGCGCCGTCAAGATCCACCACGTGGATGCGCGAAGCGCCTTCTTCGTCCCAATGGTCAGCCATTTCGACCGGGTCGTTGCCGTAAACGGTTTCCTGGTCGGCCTTGCCCTGGCTCAAGCGGACGCATTTCCCCGCCTTAATGTCCACCGCTGGAATGATCTTCATTTCCAAAATCTCAATATGGGGTTGGATTCGGGTAAGAATCGTAAGGACTAGAGAATCGGGTTCTCATGATTATGGGTCAATCATACCAGATCGAGGCGGCTCCTTCCATGCCTAACCGGAATTTTGCATCATGGCCCTGGCCGTCCAGGGCACCAAAAAGGGTTAGCCCGGCCGAATGGCGGGTGCTATACTCCTACCGCTTGACTTGGCTTGACGGCCAAATCAAGGTTCCGGTTTTCCGGGTGGCCCGGGAAGACAAACATATAGAACTTGGATCGGTTTTTCCCCCGCACAGCATCCTTCAATGAATCGTTCGCTTGTTTGGTTGGACCGGATCATTTTCGCAAGCCTTATCGGTTTTGCCGGTTTTTCCCCGTTTTCTATCAGCCTGACACAGATCTCCTGCGGCATCGGAGGGCTTGCCTGGCTCGCCCGGATTTACCTGACTCGATCCTGGCGGCAGGTAAAGCTCCCGCTCTGGATTCCTCTCGCTGGGTTTTCCCTGGCCTGTATTCTCGCGGTGGTGAGCGGGGTCGACCCCGCCAATAGTTTTCCCTCCCTCAAGCGCCTTTTGGAAATTCTGATTTTTTTCTGGGGCGTGAATTGCATCCAAAGTTCCGGGGATCGGGAGAAAGTGATTGGGGTTCTGTTGGCCGCGGGAGGATTGTCGACGCTCGGAGGATTTTACCATGTCATGGAGAAAGGGTTTGGTACCAATGTCCGGGTAGAAGGGACGATGAGCGTGTATATGACCTTCGCCGGATTGCTGATGATGGTTTCTTTGGTCGGGCTTGGAAAATTAGCGTTCGACCGCCCCTTGCGCAAGTGGGTCGGGGGATGTGTCGTGCTGATGCTCGCCTGTCTGTTGCTGACGCATACCCGGCAGGCGTGGCTCGGCCTTCTTGCCGGAATCGTGTTCCTTTTCTATGTTCGGAATAAAAGATGGGTCCTTGCCCTCCCCGTGATTATGGTGATGGTGTATGTCCTGGCCCCGTGGCAGATCCAGCTACGCATGGCCTCCATGGTCGATTTGAAAGACGTCACCTTACTCAACCGGGTGGCTCTTTGGGAGGGGGGGTGGCTTATTTTCAAGGACCATCCCCTCCTGGGTTGCGGATTCAAATGTGTTGACGTGGTGCATTCCCAATATCCCGATCCAACGGGCCGAATCCAGAAATTAAGGGGGATGCACAATAATGTGATCCAACTGATGGTGGACACGGGTCTTGTGGGGATGCTTTCGTGGCTTACGGTTTGGGTGGGCTATTTTCTAACTTTAAGACGGCTGGCGGGGAATGCGGAGGAAAACGATGGCCCGGAACGGGGAATAAGACTGGGCTGTGCGGCCGCGGTCCTGGGATTTCTGATCGCGGGGTTGTTCGAAACCAATCTTTACGATGGCGAAGTGAGCATGTTGCTGTATTTTATTATGGCGCTCCCTTTCGCGGCTGGAAACTGGCAACCCCGGAAAGGACTCCGTGGAGGATGGGGTTAGTATTTTGCGGACCCCATCGATTCAAACAATCGCGTTGCCTCCCGGGACTTCTTTTTTTCGATCCGGAGGCGGTTGCGAATGGCCGTGGCCGCGGGGTTCAAGGTAAGTTTGAGGGCGGGTCCCTTTGAGGAAGGCGCGGGTTGTTCTTTGGATGATTTCTTTTTCATGGTTTCCCCTGTTAAAATCCGGTTTCCGATGGCTTATCGAAAGGTCGGGTGCGAAGCTTGAATTTTTTTAATTGCGTGAGGGGTGATCGGTGAGAGAAGCATCGGGGCAATCTTTTAAACCGGTTATTTTTATTTCGATCGTTTGGTGATGAACATGAAAGTGACACCTACCCGTTTGGACGGAGTTTTGTTGATCGAGCCCAAAGTGTTTGAGGATGACCGGGGTGCGTTCTATGAGAGTTACTCCAAAATCAAGCTCGGGGCATTCGGAATTTCCATGGATTTTGTTCAGGACAATCATACGCTTTCCCGGCGGGGAGTTCTGCGGGGTCTTCATTTCCAGACCGATCGGCCTCAGGCGAAACTTGTCCGGGTGACGCGCGGGGAAGTGTTCGATGTGGCGGTGGATATCCGGAAGGGATCCCCCACGTTCGGTCAATGGGTGGGGGTCCATCTTTCAGCTGAAAACCGCATGCAGATGTTCATCCCGAAGGGCTTTGCGCATGGATTCTGCGTATTGTCCGAATGGGCTGAGTTTCTTTACAAGTGCTCGGACTACTATTCCCCTGCAGGGGACGCGGGAATTCTCTGGAACGACCCGGATATCGGCATCGACTGGCCGGTTCGGGATCCCCTGCTTTCGGATAAGGACCGTAATCATCCGCGATTGCGGGATCTCCCGGAAACGGGGCGGGCCTGAGGGAGCCATACGCGGGGTTTACTTTTTCCCCGCGGCTTTTTGCAGGCTGGCCAGGTAATTCATGAATTGCTTGAAGGCGAAATCGATGGTTTTTTCAATGTCGATGTCCCCATCGATGTCCGGGTTGATGGACTTGATGAGCATCTGATCCAGGGAGTTTTTCATTTTTTTCTCGAATCCGGCAGACTTGGCAATTTCTTTCCTGTAAGTCTGGACGATTTCCTCGGTAATGGCCCGCCCCGGTTTGCTGTCGATGATGTTGTCATAATCGTAGCCCCGTTGCCCCCCGAACTCGATGAGACGTTTGATTTTTTCGGTCCATTTTTTGTAATCGTCATCGCTGACCACCTGCTCGACGGAACCGGCGAATACGGGGATCAGCGAATTGTGTACGCCTTCCTTCCGCATCTGGCCCTCGATCAGGCGCAGGAAAAACCGGCCCACGTGTTCCTTCCTCAGTTGCCGGTCCCGCCGGCGTTTTTTGGGTGCGGCTTTCTGGTCGGGATTCTTGACGACTTCTGAAAATTGTTCAAAGAGAGAGTTTGTTTCCTCCTCAATCTGGAGGAGAACGGCTTCGTTGCTCAGGTCAAGATTGTCCCGCACCGTCTTGACGATTTTCCGGATAATCGCCTGACGGACTTGTTGAGATCGGTCGGTTTCCCGGGTGGGAGCGTTATTGTCGGCCATGGTATGGTTCTTTATTTAGCAAATTTTAGGACATTCCGCAAAGCAGGATTATAATTCCTTATTCTAAAAGAGGTTATGCTCATTTGAAAAGGATAAAATTGTCCTAATGTTTTTTTTGGCCAATTCCGATAGAACTAACAACAGGGAAAGACCAATTTGTAGGAGCACCCCTCAGAGGGTGATACGGAAATGACAGTCACGGAAGTTTCAGCAGAAAACCCGATTGTGGATCAACGCCGATTCTCCCAGGGGGAGAGTGTCCGCGTCGCGGCGGACGTGAACCTCAAAACCCAGGAGGGGGATGTCGTTCACCTGTCCTCCCAGGGTGGCGCGACTTCTTCCGATTCTGTTATTCAGCCTCCCAAGGACGAAAATGTGGCCGTCCAGGAGTTTTCCTCCGTCTCTGTGGCCGCGTCCAATTACTCTCTCGCGGTCCAGGGGGATTTGACCGATGGAGAACTCTCGGCGATTCAGAAGTTGAGCCAACAGGTGGCGCCTGTGGTTGAATCGTTTTTCGATGACGCCCAACTGGATCCGGGTCAAACCCGCATCGATACGAATGATGCGGTGAGTGTCGTGAATGGTTTGGCGGATGTGGTCCATGCGGCGCTGGGTCGGACGGTTTCAAATTCGTCCCAGGTAACGGGTCAGACGGCGACTCCGGCACCTGCCGCAACCGGTCCCGACGGGCAACCGGTGGATTTCTCCCAGGTTCGCGATGTTGCAAAAATGGTTCAGTCGGTGGTGAACGCCGAATTCGAAAACCAGACCGCGGATTTCCCGAAGGACGCGCCGATCCTGAAAACGCTGAACGATTTGATGGATTTTATCCGTAATCAGTTGGGCAAGGTCCTGGCTCCTCTGAACCATTTGAACGACGATTTCCCGGCGCCCCCTGAAACGGCATCGAGACAAGAACCGGTTGCCGCCTGATCCGGCCTGCCGGTTAAGGAAACCAGGGGAGAACGTCAGGGTTCTCCCGGGTATCCTTCCTTCCCGGAATCTCCCAAGATATAATATTTGAATCGGATGAAATACCGGCGCCCGGTCAAGGCATGAGGGCGCCGTTGTTGATGTCGATGGTTTGACCGGTAATCGAGGTCTGGTCGTCGGCCATCAAATACCCCACCAGGCGGGCCACTTCCTGCGGCTCGGATATTTTACCCAGGGGAACAACGCTCATGGCCTTCTGGAAGGCTTCCTCCTTCGTTATCTTGAGCGCATCGGCAAATCCCTGCAAACCCTGTTGCGTCATGTCGGTATTGACCCAGCCGGGACACAAGGCGTTGACCAGAATCCCATCCTGGGTCAACTCATGGGCCAGGGAACGCATGAGCCCCAGAAGCCCCGCTTTCGACGCGCAATAGGCCGAGTAGCCCGGCACCCCCAACCGCGCCAGAATGGACGAGATGAAAACGATTTTCCGGTATTCGTTTCCAACGCGGGAAGTTTTCAGGTAAGGCAGACATTCCTGGACGGTGTTGTAACTTCCGGTGAGGTTGGTTTCAAGGATCTCCGGCCAGCGGTCGCCGGGACCGTAGCGGTTCTCTCCCCCCACTCCGGAGTTCACCACCACCCCATAAATCGAATCGACTCCGCTCTGCCGGAGCGCATGGCGAAGCTGATCGGGCTTGCGAATATCGCAGGAGTAACAGACATGCCAGGCAGGGTTGTGGCTGGAATCGCGGGTTTGCGCGAGGCGATCCAGATTGCGCCCGAGCAAAACCAGTTTGTCCCCGTTTAGAGCCAGATGGTGGGCGATGGCCTTCCCGATTCCCGATCCGGCCCCTGTAATGACAATGGTTCGGGCCATAGGCTTGAGGAATTAGACCGTCTGTTGCGAGAGGTCAGAATGAGGATCCATCAGGATCTTCACGTAGTCGCGCAGGGGGGCGGTTTTTTCCAATACGCCATTGCGGTGGTACACCATGATCAGGTTGTTGATCATTCGCACGAGCGTTTCGCGGTTCGTGGAGGCCGAGAGGTGGTGTTCCTCGAACTGGTAGCCGAAATCGTTGACCAGGTCCATGCACTCCACGCGGGTCAGAACCCGTCCCTTGTGGAACGGATCGAAATAGATGGGGTCAAGGGAATCGTACTTGACGATGTAATGCCCGGGCAGACCCACGCCCACAATCGGCAGATTGAGTCGCCGGGCCACCAGGATGCACAAGACCGACAGGCTGATGGGAATTCCCGTCCGCCGCTGGATCACCTTGTTGAAATAACTGTTATCCGGGTCCATGTACCGCTCCCGGTTACCCGTGATCCCTTTTTCCTGGAACAGAAAGCGGGTCAGGGTTTCGATCGCTTCCCTGGGGCTCTGCTTGGGGGATAATTTCGGGGACAACTCTTCCGCCCATCGATCGAGCGTTTGAGAGATCTCCTCGGAACGGGAATCGGGATGGCCGAATTCCGTCAGTAGCAGGACCCCGCGCTCCAGATCCAGATCGGCCCCATGGCCCCCGGATGCCAGCTTGCGGAACTGCTCGCCGATCTGTTTTGGAAATATCGCCTGAATGATTTCCCGGACCTGCGCGGATTTGAGTGGTTTTTCCTCGTTGGCCGCGAGGTGGAGAAAGGGAAGGGCGTCCTCCCCGATCTCGATCAGCTTGTCCCGAACCCGGGACCGGACAAATTCGTCCCTGTCGTCGATCAGCCGGATGAGGCTGGAAATCCGGGAGGTTTCGTCAGGCTGGTTCATTGCTTCCCCGCGCGCAACCGGGGCGGGAGTAATCTCCCGCCCGGATGCCGAAAAAGGTTGGGTAACATCACAAGTTGGGTTGCGGCGTCAGGCGCAGATACGGCTTGACCACCTTGTGCCCTTTGGGAAACTTGGCGGGGATATCTTCCGTCTTGATCGCCGGCACCACCACGCAATCCTGTCCCCATTTCCAGTCCACGGGGGTGGCCACCTGGTAGTTGGCCGTCAGTTGCAGAGAATCGATGACCCGCAAAATCTCGTCGAAATTCCGGCCTGTGGAGGCCGGGTAGGTCAGCGTCAGCTTGACTTTCTTGTCCGGTCCGATAACGAACACCGTCCGCACCGTCAGGTTGTCGAGCGCGTTGGGATGGATCATGTCATACGTATTCGCGATTTTGCGCTCCGGGTCGGCGATGATGGGATAATTCACCGAACAATTTTGCGTTTCGTTGATATCGTTGATCCAGCCCTTGTGCGAGTCCAGCGGGTCCACGCTGAGCGCGACCACCTTCACATTCCTCTTGTCGAACTCCTGCTTCAGGTTGGCCACCCGTCCCAGTTCCGTCGTGCAGACGGGGGTGTAATCTTTCGGGTGCGAGAAAAAAATGCACCAGTTGTTCCCGATCCATTTATGAAGCTCGATGGTTCCCTGAGTGGATTCCGCCGTAAAATCGGGGGCCACATCACCTAATCTGATTGCCATTGAAATTCCCCTTTCTAATAAAATTTCAATAAGTTATATAGACATCGACACATAAAAACTGGCGGGGCAATTATCCGGAAATTCCGCATTTTTCCCCGTTCCGGTTACAATGGAAGGTCCGATTATAGCAAAAAATGAGACTTGCCGGGTAAGGAAGTCGAGGGAAGGGAAGAACGGCCCCTTCCCACTCCTGTTACAACTGATGGAAATTGGATGATCGCGGGAGGGATCGGGGTTCAGAAAAATTCCCGATTTTGCGTTTCCGCCCCCGCGCCGAGGAGACCGCATGCCCGACGAGAAAATCGTGCAGACTCTGGTTCTGCTGTATCGCGTATGGACCCTGATGCTGATCGCCCTTTATGGCGTGGGGGTGATGTCGGCCTACTACTTTCCCGAGCCGGTGGAGGCGGGGGCCGCGGCGGCAAAGCCGGAGGAAGTCTTGATCAACATCCAACGGGTGCTGTTTTTCGGGCTGATGGCGGTGGGAGTATTGATCGATCTCGTCCGCATGCGGGAAGACCGGCACCAGGCCTTTATTTTTCTGTTGCTGTCCCTGGTGGCGGGCGGATTTTCCAGCTGGATTACCGCGTTCCAATATAAATTGCTGGCGCCCTTGATGGCGGGATAATAATACCCGGAAAGACCCATGGACGTGGGGATCTGAAACCCTTACCTTAGCCGTCCCACCGAGAAAATGATACTGCGTGGGCCGTTGGCTCGACCGGCAGATCAACGGATTCGTAATTCGTAAATTGGAGATTCTACCCGGAGGGCACTTCGGATGCCCCCACGGCTCAACCCTTTTCAAGGGGTTACGTTTTCGAGCGTAGCCCCTCTTTTTGTTGTTTTAAAGAAGGTGCATTTGCTCCCCCTTATCGAAGGGGGCAGGGGGGGATGGGCCCCTGTCGTCCTGAGCCCTGTCGAAGGACGCTCTTCCCTGATTGTGCCGGTCCGGCGCGGCATCAACGAAACGAAAACCCGGATGCGTAACGACATACCTTCAACTGGCGTGAAGGAAAAACCACTTCATGCAGGCCAGGCCTGCATGGACAGGGGAGAGGTTTATCTGTTGACACGGAGCCTTCTAATGGGTGACCCCCTTGCCTCCGATCCTGCTGACCCTTTTCTCTTGAGTGTTTTGGCGCTTTCGGAATCAGGCCCTGGTCGGGAGGGAACGGATATTTTTTTCAACTGTTGGCCACACGTCCCGTTTGGCAATTTTCAAATCATAGCGGGTTTGCAGGTTCATCCAGAATTCGGCGGTTGTCTTAAAATATTTTGACAGGCGCAAGGCCGTATCGGCGGTAATACCGCGTCGGCCATGGACAATCTCATTGATTCTGGCGATCGGGACGTCAATATCTCTTGCCAGTTTGTTCTGGCTGATGTTCAGGGGTTTCATGAACTCTTCTAAAAGAATTTCTCCCGGAGTTATGGAATCCAGTTTTTTAGCCATCGTTTCCCCTTTTTACTTCAGTGGTAATCCACAATTTCTACATCCCAAGCATTACCCGTTTTCCATTTAAAGCAAATTCTCCACTTGTCGTTGATCCGAATACTGTATTGTCCCCGTCTCTTACCTTTCAGGGCTTCAAGGCGGTTCCCCGGAGGTTGTTTCAAATCCTCCAATTTTTCCGCGGCATGGATCATTTCAAGTTTTCGTCTTGCTACTCGCTCAAAATTTCGCAACCGCCCCACATCGTCATCATTGAAAAGTTTTTCCGTATCTTTGCAACGAAAGCTTTGAATCATACCCAAGGTTATACCGTTTTAAGGAATACCTCAATAGGAATATGGAAATAAATACAGTTGGTTGCATCCCCCTTCCACTTAACATTTACAATTTTCAATGCACGGATTTTGGGTGCAACCATAGAACGCCATAGGACGTTTTGAGACCTATCGGCACCGGACGGCCCTGGCAAGTCACTGTTTTTAAAATCCGCTGGTATCGATTGAGCCCCTCTTGATCGGTAGGTTGGAGGTTCTGCCCGGAGGGCACTTCGGATTTCTCCCCGGCTCACCAATTGTATCAAGAGGTCAGGCAACACCGCCTGGCCCCTTTATGTTTGGCCCCTTTTCTTGATGCGGGAGGAAGGGGTTGCCATTGGGGGCAAAAATATCTCGGGTCTAAATTTGGATCGATCCCGCTCCTCCGGTTACGAAGTGGATCTGGAAGCCATGGTGGGTCGGCCGGGGATTGACCTTTTCAAAACATTCCTCGTATTCGAAGGCTTCTGCCCAGCACCGGCATCCGTATGCCTCTCCGGGATGTTCATCCTCGGGAGGATTGTTCCAATAAAAAATCTTTCCTTCCCGTGCCCGATGTTCCTTTCTGACCTTGATATCCTTTCGCGTTCGCCAAATGTATCTCTGCTTTTTCGTCACATCGGGAATAAATTTGATGTCCCCCTGGTTGGCGGGGTTTAAATAGCCTTCTTTGGTTATTATGGCTTCCACGATGGGCCTGAGGTCTAAAGTTTTCATTGGGTCCGTTCTCTTATATCCTGTTCGAACCACCACAAAATTAATATAGGCTTCCGTGTCGTTCTCATTGGGAGGGGCATACGCATAGAACGCTTCTTCCAAAGTAAAATTGAGATAGTTTCTCTGTAATAATTTGAATATCGCCTGTTTTCCCGTCGCAAAATCCGGGAAAATAACGAAGCGCCCGTTATTGCCGATAAAGCCGAACTCTTTTGATAATTTTCCAGTAGTAATGTTTCCCGGATTGGTGCTTCTCCAGCCTATTTTCCCGCCGCATCGCATCACCCCGGTTCCATTGGAAAATTCATAAATAACTGCCGCCCCGTTCCCGCCATAAGCTTTAATGGGGGTTTCCATTTATCAGCTCCTTAAATTCCAATTTTTAATAAGTGCCGGAAATAACCAAACAAAATAAGAGAATGTCGATTATTCCCCGTCCTCTGTTGACATTTAAATGACCGGGGGTCTATGGCCAATGATTCAGGGATTCTTAGCCGAGAGTGTGGTTCCTCTTTTCTCTAAAATTTGTTTTATCTTTCTTTTTCAATAGGTATTTTCATGCTTCCGTCGGGGCTGATCAGCTCGGTCCAGATGCTTCTCCCCATCGAAACATAATATTTCCCGTCATCGCTTTTCCACCCATAGTCCTGAAGGGTCGGAGTGCTGATGGTCCTAATCCCGCTCCTTTCAATAAGTAAAAAACCAATGACATCATCGTTTAAAGCCTTTTTAATTAATCCAAGTCCTTCTTTTTTGGGGAAAATTCGCCAGTCGTCTTCCTGCAGTTCTTCAATGAGATATTTTTTTATATTTTCCGGCAAAGGTGCACGGACTACATGGAAACTGTACCCATGCATGACGTACCTTTCATGACTTCCATCGATATTCACCGCGTGAATGGCACCGGAAACGACCCAGGCCGGGGTGACAAAGTAAATCGTTCGGCTGTCCGGGGAAAATTGTTTTCCGTTAAATTGATAAATGACGTCTTCGGTCCTTTTTTGGGGTACGTCCGGCCGGGGTTCAAGGAGCAATTTTTCTGTTTGGGGATCGAGACTGTAAATCCAAAGCTCATCACTGGGACAGGCCCAAAGGTCGTTGCGTTCGGAGCATTCCTTGGCCTTGCCTTCGATTTCCCGGTTGAAGGCGATCCACCGGCCATCGGGAGACAAGACCGGTTCGCTGTCCCGTCCCGTGTCCGTGAGTTGGGTGACCTGGCCCCGAGATTTGAGAAAAATGTTGCCCTTTTCCTCAAAGACCACCGCATCCGTTGGCCGTTCGATTTCGGCTTCTGCTATTGAGATCAGGATAATAAAATTTAAGAAGAGCGCCATTCCCCATCGGGCGAGCATGAGAAATCCTCATTCAAAGGTTGGATTCGAATCATCCGAAAAACCGCACACTTCCCCTATAATATAAGCCATGGGGCAAGGGTGCAATCGAGTAAACGATTTGTTCGCAGGAGGTTCGACAATTTGAAAGGGAAGTTGTCCAGAATGAGCAGGAGGGCCGCGAGGGGAAAAATGATGAAGACTCTGTGTGGATTTTGCGTGGACCCACAGGACGCCCTGGGACATTTGGGGACAAATCAGGAACGGATTGATCAGCAGGTTGGAGGTTCTACCCGGAAGGCACTTTGGATTTCTCCACGCCTCACCAATTTTATCAAGAGGTCAGGCAACACCGCCTGGCCAACGACTATCCGGGTTTCGATAAAATTTAGTGCCCGCAAGGGGAATCCCAGTGGTATAAAATAGGACCCGGGAAAACAATCAAGGTGAGGTTCGGCGGAATGATCGAAAAGGAACAGATCGTTGGATTGTTGGACAAGATTCCGTTTTTTGCGAAATTCGATCCGCAGGAAAAGAAGTATTTAGCGGATCTGAAGACCCAGATTCTACGATACCGGCCATCCGACATCATTATCGAGGAAGGGGCTATCGACAAGGCCTTTTTTGTGGTCCTCAAGGGGTCCGTCTTCATTTCAAAAAGAAAACCACACGATGTCGTGATCGCAAAATTAAAAGCCGGATCGGTCTTCGGGGAAATCGCCTGCGTGGGGAGAAGGGCGCGAACCACTTACGTGATTGCGGACGGGGATGTGATTACCCTTAAAATCGATTGGAACCAAATCGACAAGCTCGAACCTCTGGTTCAAAGTAAAATCAAAGATCAGTTGATTGGCATCCTGGCCGACCGTCTGAACATCATGAACGACCAGGTCAAGCGTTTTGCCTAGCCCCGCCCCGGTTCTCCCTGCTCCTCGCAGGCCCGCTTCCATTCCTAGAAGATGGTTTGTGATATCCCGTAAAATCGGCAGATTTTCGATACGTTCCCAATCTCTCTATCCCTCTGGCGTGGGCAAAACACGAAGTTTACGGTTAATTTCCCGTGGGTCTGGTGTCGTCTCACGGCCTCCCGTTGAATAGGGTTTAACTTACCAAAACCTGTCAACCGATCTCATTGATTTCACACCCTTAAAAAAACGGAGATGGGCTATCGGGCGGAGATGATTTTTTTTAAATCGCATTCCTCCGGCATTTTGACCCGTTTGATGGAATACCGCAACGGGGGGTGAAACACGGATGCATAAAGAAAGTGACCCTCTCCCCATAAGTTGAAGCGGTTACCAAAAAGAGTTTACTGATTTAAGGGAATATGCTAAATTCGCTCAATCATTTTGCCGGTAATTTTTAAACGCTGAAAAAACCGTTAAGGAATTTTTTGTATATTCTATAACTGGTTAAAATTAAAGGATTTGGGCCGTTAGCTCAACTGGCAGAGCAACTGACTCTTAATCAGTAGGTTGGAGGTTCGATTCCTCCACGGCTCACCAAATATATGAAGGGGTCAGGCACCATCGCCGGGCCCCTTTTTTATTTAAATAAACCCGCCCGTTTTTCCCAACCTGTAAGGAATTTCCTCTTCTTTCCCGAACCAGAGAGGTAAAATCCGGGAAAGAAATTGCGGTGACCGCATGTGGTCAAGCAGAGACCTGATCCTCCCATATTTGCACCCATTTATGTATGATTAGTGAAGGTATTCGCCTGACGGCGGGCTCAGTCGGCCTTTGGGTTGGAGCGGATTTGTTGAAATCCTATGCGCTGACCTTTGGTCGCGATGGGATTTTGAGGGGCGGAACCGGGCGATGACCGCGCAGGCTGTGCCATAGGTCCCAGTCGCGTTGCAGGTTCAGCCAGAATTCAGGTCCGGTTCTCAAAGCTTCCCCCAAAGCCAGGGCAGAGTCGGGGGTAATTCCCCTTTTGCCATTGATGATCTCGTTCAAACGTGCATAGGGCCAATGCAGGTGCCGCGCCAGCTCCGTTTGAGTCACTTCTCCCGGTTGCAGAAATTCCTTTAACAGCATCTCCCCCGGACGTGTTGGAGGCCGGTTTTTGGGTAGCACGGTTGTTTTCTCCTAATGGTAATCGGTCACATCCACATCGTGGGCGTCGTTTTCTTTCCAGCGGAAGATGATCCGCCATTGATCGTTGATCCTCAGGCTCCAGAATCCTTTCAAATTTCCTCCCAGTTTTTGAAGCTGGTTGCCGGGAGGCACTCTCAGGACATCCAGCGAGGGTGAGGCGTTGATCTGGTCCAATAATCTCCGAGCCTTTTCATGTAGTTCATTTGGGAGCTTACGGGAATGTTTGCTGTTGGTGCCGTCATAGATATCCTGATCGGTTTTGCTCCCAAAGCCTGTTATCATGTATCATAGTATATCAGGTATCGATATAAAAACAAGCCCGGTCCAAATTTCCGGGTGACTATGACCGAATTATGACAGAACAATACCCCCAGGAAAAAATTTATGGAATTAATGGACTCATTGGCATGGTCTGGAAGCACTTGAAAAGTTAGCAAAAAAGGGGAACCGGCCCAAACTCAACAACTTCCCCAAAATATCAAATTTTCCCTCTTAATCAGTAGTTGGAGGTTCTACCCGCAGGGCACTTCGGATTCCTCCACGGCTCACCAAATATATCGAGGGTTTACCGGATTATTCTGGTACGCCCTTTTTCTTTAAGTGACCAATACGTTGTAAAAGTCAGGATCTTGCCTTACAGATTACGCCCCCCGGGGTTATTCGTCATCGAAGATAAAGGTGGGAGAAAGGCCGGTGACGTCGTTGATTTTTTTCAGGATCGCAATTCTCCGGTGGTTCAGGCAGGTGTTCCTCAAAAATAAAATTTCCTCGGTCTCGGTGACGACCTCCCGGGAAAGGACCATCCCGGGTTTTAAATTTTCAAGGTCCAGTTTCAATTCCTTTTTTGGTAATCCTTTCCATTTATTTACCGTTTTTACCAGAGCCTCGACTACTTCGGGATTGTAGTGGATTCCCGCTTTGTCTTGAACCGCTTCCAGGGGTTTGTCGATGTTCCATTCGCGGATGTCGATTTCGATATTACGTTGGTTCTTTTCTCCCAAGAGTTCTTCGAAGGCATTGCTGACGGCGATGATTTGAGACAGGACGGGAATTTTGTTTTTGCGCAATCCGTCGGGGATCCCGCTCCCATCGTAATGTTCGCATTGGTGCTTCAGGATGAGCCCCAGGATCTCCATGCAAGGGTAAAGGGATAAAATTTCCTGGCTGAGAATGGGAAATTGGTTGAACACAATTTTCTGGGTCAAATTGAACGCATGAGCGGGTTGCTCCCTCAATGGCGCACTCAGGCAATGTTTCCCGAGGTCGTGATACAATCCCGCCAGCTCGGCAACTTTCAACAGGTGCGAGAAATTCATTTCATGGGCCAATTCGCGGGAAAGCCAGGCTACATTTTTGCTGTGGAGTCCGAAATCGGGGTTTGAATAATGAACGACATCCATTGAAAATTTCATCGCGGAGTAAAAATCGTTCTGGACCAACAGTTGCCGCAATTGCGCCGATTGGTTTTTCTCCATGAGGTCGGCGAGTTCATCCCACGCTTGACGGTCGATGTGGGCTTTCCTTCTCTCGGTGATGGCATGAAGTTCTTTCTCCAGGTGCGCCAGGTCCAGGGGTTTTGTTATATAGCCGAAAGCCCCGAGGCGCAGGGCTTCCTCGGCCAGTTTTATATTACCCATCGCGGTGACCATGATGACCTGTGTTTCCGGGGAGCGTTGTTTGATTCGCTTGAGGGTTTCCAGTCCATTCATCCCGGGCATGCACATATCCATTAAAATGATTCCGGGTTTAAAGGCATCCAGGAGAGGGAGGGCATCGACGCCATTATGGGCGATTCGGACTTCGTAACCTCCCTCTTGCAGGAAATCCTTAAGGGGCAGGCAGGCTTCCTTTTCGTCGTCAACGATCAGAATTTTTGGGGTCGGTGGTTTGTGCGTCATGATTTATAGTCCGGTCGTTTCGTGAAAAAAAGTTCTTCCTTTACGAATGGGTTTGAGGAAGGTCTATGATAAAAGTTGTTCCCTTTGCCTCACCACTTTGCACGATGAGTGAACCTCCGTATTTTTCAATGATGTTTTTGCAGACGTACAGTCCCATTCCCGTCCCCTCTCCCTCGGGTTTGGTCGTGAAAAACGGTTGAAAGATTTTCGCGAGATGCTCCGGTCCGATGCCACAGCCGGTGTCGGACAGAGAAATTCGCGCGCTGTATTGCTGGTTTTTTGTAACTCTCTCGGTGGTAACCGTCAATCGACCGCCATTCTTCATTGAATACCGCGCGTTGATGAGAAGGTTAAAAAATACTTGGCGGAGCTCATCCGGGTCGGCCAGGACCTTGGGCAAATCGGCACAAAAATTGTTTTCGATCTCGATGTTGCTACTTATAAGGTCCTTTCTCATCAAACCCAGCGTTTCCTCCAATTCGTGATTGATTGCCAGGAAACGGGGATCCGGCTCTGCCGTGCGAACAAAGGACATGAGCTGATTCAGTATTTTTTCAATCCGCCGCATCTCAACCTGGATTTTAGTCAAGGGGTCAAACATTTCGGGTTCGGACTCGAATTTTCTGAGGAGTAACTGGACATGAATCGAAATGATGTTCAATGGGTTTTTTATTTCGTGGCAGATGCTGGCGGAAAGGGTGCCAATGCCGGCGAGTTTTTCCGAAGCGATCAATTGCTTTTGGGCCTTTTCCAGTTGAGCGGTTCGCTCCGTTACCTTGTCGTCGAGATTTTTGTTCAACAGTTCCAATTGCTTCTGGGTGAGGATCAGGTCCTGGTTGATATGAAACGCATTCTCGTAGGTGGAAAGCAAAATAGTCAGAATACGCTGAAACTCGGCCTGGTTTGACGGAAGCTGGAATTTTTGGGTAAAGGAGGAGGGAAGCGCGCGGGATGATTTGCCGTTGGATTGCAGTAGATCCTTTATTTTCCTGACAAAATATTCTTTGTTGAAGGGTTTGGTGAGGTACCAGTCCGCCCGGGATGCCAAACCCCGGAGAATATCCTCGCTGTCGCCGAGTTTAGTGAGCAGAAGCACCGGGATTTCTTGCAAATTGTCGTCGGTTTTTATTTCATAGCACATCCTGTACCCATCCATGAAGGGCATGTCGATATCGCCGACGACAAGATCGGGCCGGTGCTTTTGGGCGGCTTCCAGTCCTTCCATTCCGTTTTTTGCCAGGAGTATTTCGTACCCTTCACGGGACAGAATTCGGCGCACGATCTCCGCCTGGGTGGGACTGTCTTCCACCACCAGGATTGTTTTTTTTTCCGTCTGTCTCGGATTGATCATGATCTATTTCTTTTGAGAATTAATAAAATTTGCCAACAGGAATTTTACGATTTCATCAGGTGAAAGGGAATACCGGACCCCGTTCAGTTCCAGCGCTCTTTGCGGCATGCCATAAACCACGCAGGATTCCTCGTTTTGTATCAGCGTCGTTCCCTCACGATCCCAAATCCGTCTCATCCCTTCTGCCCCATCGTTCCCCATGCCGGTGAGAAGGATGGCCAATGCCGCGGGGCCGTAAAATTCGGCCAGGGAGTTGAACAGAACATCGACGGAAGGGCGGTGACCGTTGACGGGGAGTTCGGATGAAGAATTGAGCCGCAGGTGTTGGTCGATTTTCAAATGTGTGTCATCTTCAGGGAAATAAACCACTCCCGGTTCCGGCAGTTCTCCGGAGCGGGCAATGCGGACTTTCAGCCTGGTGTGGGAACCGAGCCAATCCACCAGGCCCGGCAGAAATCCCTTCTCGATGTGTTGAACGCAGAGAATGGGAACGGGAAAATTTTGGGGAAGGGAATTGAAAATTACCTGAAGGACATTGGGGCCGCCGGTTGACGCGCCGATCCCGATCATCTTGATGGTTTTTCCGGTAACAAAGGACCCGGGCAATTTGGGTTTCCGGAAGGCATGACTGGATTGGGAACGGCGTATGGGATACACTCCGGAAACCATTTCTATTTTTTGAATGAGGTCTCGGCTCATTTCGTGGGAGATGGAGTCCTTGAACGCCCGGGGTTTTTGAAAAACATCGACAGCCCCGTATTCCAGGGCCTTGAACGTCTTGTTATCGGTTCCATTGGATCCCGAGATGGTGACCAGTAAAATGGGCAGGGGGTTGGTTTTCATGATTTCCCGTGTCATTTCAGCCCCATCCATTCCCGGCATGTGTATATCGGTGCAAATCACGTCCGGACGAATTCCGGGAATCAACTCCAGGGCTTCCCTCCCATTGGTAGCCGTTCCCACCACTTCGATCCTGGAGGTGTTGCTTAAAAGTTTTTGCAATATGGTCAGGGCCAACGAGGAATTGTCCACCAGGAGGACCCGGATCGGAGCGGGTGTCATTAAATTAACCTGCTTAAAGTGTCGAGAAGGACTTGCTGGTCGAAGGAGGGTTTGCAAATATATGCATTGGCCCCCACCAGCAACCCTCTTTTTTTATTCTCTTCCGAATCCATGGCCGTCACGAGAATTATGGGCAGTTCGTGATATCTTTTATCCTTCCGGATTTTCTCGGTAAGGGCAAATCCATCCATGTTGGGCATCTGAATGTCGGTGACCACGCCCTCCACCGGTTGGGAGTTGAGTTTGTTCCAGGCATCGACTCCATCCACCGCCACGGTTACCTCATATCCGGCCCCCTCGAGGATGCGCTTTTCCTGGGTTCGCGTGGTGATGCTGTCCTCCACCAGAAGGAGAGATTTCTTTTTGACGGGCACTTTTTTCGGTTGGGTTGAGGTTATCGCGCCTTTATGGTTTTTCAGAGAAACCAGCAATTCCGATGGATTCAGGATCATGCAAACCCGGCCGGTTTCCAGAATGGTGGCTCCCGAGATTGATTTTACCTGTTTTAAAATTGGACTCTGTGGCTTGAGCACAACTTCCTGTTCGCTTTGAACCTCATCCACCAGAATTCCCATGAATACCCCGTTCACGGTGAGAATTACGCCAATTTTTTGCGCTTCATCCGATGGACGGTTGTCCGGTATCTTGGTTTCCGAAAGTTTGGTTAATCCCAGAAGGGTTTCGAGTGATTCGATGAAGACGGCGGATTCCTCAAAGCGAATGGCGGGCCGTCCCTTTATCCTGAAGATATCCGACTGATCTACCTGTCGCGCCAACTTTACATTTTCAACTGGAATGGCAAAGATCTGATTGCCCGATTTTACGGTAAGGACGCGAACGGTTCCCAGCGTGACGGGAAGTTGAATAATGAACCGAGTGAATCCCGGATTGGAATCCGATTGAACCTGGACGGTTCCTTTCAGATTTTCCACGTTTGCCTTTACAACGTCCAACCCCACGCCTCGTCCTGAAATGGAGGAGATGAAGGTGCGGGTTGTAAAGCCGGCAGAGAACACCATCGACTGAATCTGCGCGGGAGTCAATTCGCTTAAATCCTCTTCCCGGATCAAATGTTTTTCCAGAGCAACGGATTTGATCGTTTCAAGGTCCATGCCGCGGCCGTCATCCTCGACCTCGATGACAACCTTTTCCGATTGGCGGTAGGCTTTAAGGCGAATCGATCCGGTGGCGGGCTTACCCTGTTTTTTGCGATCTTCCGGAATTTCCAAACCATGGTCGATGGAATTACGGAGAAGGTGCATCAGGGGATCTTTCATTTCTTCGAGGACGCGCTTGTCGGCGGTGGTTTCTCCCCCCTCAATAATAAGGTTCACTTCCTTCCCTTGTTCGCGGGCAAGGTCCCGGACCATTCTTGGAAAATAATTAAATAGGGTTTTGAGGGGGACCAGCCGGATGGTTCGTATTCCCTCCTGAAGTTTGTTCGACACGGTTTCAAGGTGTGAACTGCTTTGGTAAAAATCCTTTTTTAAGGATTCGAGTTTATCCAGAATGTGATCCGAAAAACGGTGATTTCCATTAACGGGTTCGGAACCCTCACGGCTGGGAACGGGAGCGGCGGATCCGGGCCGGTCGGGTTGCTGGGCCTGCTGATCGCCTTGTCTCTGAAAATCTTCCAGGAAGCTGAGCATTTCCTCAATATTCTTCAGGTTTCTCGCGGCTTGCGTACGGGTGACCACGAGTTCCCCCACCTGCGTCATCAGGTCGTCCAGAAGCCGCGTTTCGATCCGGACCGTTTCGATTTGAAACTTATTGGCGCTTCCCCTGAGGTCCAACCCGGGGTTGTATTCGGTAGAAGGGGGTGTGGCATCCACCGGCAGGGTTTCAGGATGACACGTTTCGGAGAGTACGAGGGGGGGCACGGAATGACCTGCCGACGGAGACGGGGGTGGAGGCTCGTCATCCGTTGCAGAGGACTGATACGATGACAAACTCTTCAGGATATC
>Ga0210019_1001340_pt1 | contig 26702 bp, 19 predicted proteins | sample CryGeyCG2114_020_2_FD_183969 | JGI IMG/M metagenome (GOLD analysis project Ga0210019, IMG submission 183969) | Groundwater microbial communities from aquifer - Crystal Geyser CG11_big_fil_rev_8/21/14_0.20 (SPAdes) (version 2) | ecosystem: Environmental > Aquatic > Deep subsurface > Groundwater ...
CGTTTATCCCTGCCAATAAACCCTGGGCCGCAGCTTCTTCGTACCCGGTCGTGCCGTTGATTTGTCCCGCAAAGAACAAACCTCGAACGAGTTTGGTTTCCAGCGAGCTTTTTAGTCCGCGCGGGTCGAAGTAGTCATATTCGATGGCATAGCCGGGGCGCAGGATGTGTGCGTTTTCGAGCCCCTTGATGGAGCGCACAAGGTTGAACTGTACATCGTAGGGCAGGCTGGTGGAAATGCCGTTTGGATAAATTTCGTGTGTGGTGAGTCCTTCAGGCTCCAGAAAAATCTGGTGCGAATTCTTGCCCGCAAAACGGGTGATCTTGTCTTCGACTGAAGGGCAATAGCGTGGACCCACACCCTCAATGATTCCCGTGTACATCGGGGAGCGATCCAGCCCGGCACGGATAATGTCATGGGTTCTTTCATTGGTCTCGGTAATCCAGCAGGGCAATTGGCGGGGATGTTGCGCCGCAACGCCCATGAACGAAAACACCGGAACGGGATCATCCCCTTGCTGTACCTGCATAACTGAAAAATCGATGGTGCGCCCATCAAGGCGTGGCGGCGTTCCGGTCTTGAGCCTACCCACCGGAAATCCCAGCTCCCAGAGTTGCCTGGACAAACTGATCGAGGGCGGATCACCCGCCCTGCCTGCCTGATAACTGGATTGACCAACATGGATTAGGCCAGATAAAAAAGTGCCGGCAGTCAGCACCACGCTTGGGGCGTGGAAACGCAACCCCAGTTGGGTGACCACACCGCGCACCCCACCCTCCTCCAGCAAAAGACCGTCAACGGCCTGCTGAAATATCCAGAGATTGGCTTGATTTTCCAAGCGCGAGCGAATCGCCTGCTTATAGAGCAACCTGTCCGCCTGGGCCCGAGTAGCACGAACAGCCGGGCCTTTGCTTGCATTCAGGATACGAAACTGGATACCACTTTCATCGGTCGCTGCTGCCATCGCACCGCCCAGCGCATCCACTTCCTTGACCAGATGGCCTTTGCCGATGCCGCCAATTGATGGGTTACACGACATTTGTCCCAGCGTCTCAATGTTGTGGCTCAACAACAGGGTTTTGCACCCACTGCGCGCACTGGCAAGCGCCGCCTCGGTGCCGGCATGCCCACCCCCCACGACGATCACATCAAATTTAACCGAGGCTTCCATTTAACCTTCAACTCCAAAAGGGCGTGCATCTTACAACAAGGTCACCTTCAGCCAAAGCGCGGTGTTTCACGTGAAACAATTTTCGCGGCAGCTTATTTTCCAATGCAGAATCGCCCGAAGATTTCGCCCAGCAGGTCATCTGCTACAAATTCGCCCGTGATTTGATTCAATGCGAGTTGCGCCTGCCGAAGGGATTCGGCAAGCAATTCCAAGGCGTGAAATTGCTCCTCTGCCTCTTGCAGACTAATAAGGGCTTGGGAAATAGCCTGCAGGTGGCGGGTGCGGGCCATGAATACACCATCTGTTTGCTGCCACCCCACCGACTTGAGCATGACCTCCTTCAACTCGGGCACGCCTTGCCCGGTTTTTGCGGAAAGATGGACGTGCACCACTCCTCCCTGCTCTTCGACCAAAGTTTGACCATCGGTCAAATCAATCTTGTTGTGGATAAAAATGATGCGTGTTTCGAGTGGAAGACTTGCCGCAATAAAGTCGTCTTCAAGATGGACGGGATTTGATTCATCGATCAGCACCAGCACCATGTCGGCTTTGGCCATGTTTTGCATGGTGCGGGCTATGCCCATTTGCTCGATGCTATCGTTGGTTGGGCGGATACCTGCGGTATCGATCAGATGGAGCGGCACTCCGTTGACTTGTAAAACCTGGCGTATCGCATCCCGGGTTGTGCCGGGTATATCGCTGACCAGCGCCACTTCTTCACCCGCCAGACAGTTGAGCAAGCTCGATTTGCCGGCGTTGGGCGGGCCAATCAGCACAATTTGAGCGCCTTCGCGCAGGATGCTGCCTTGCTTGGCTAATGTCTGTATGTGCCGGAGTTGGGTCTGAACACGCACAAATTGATCGCGAATAAACTGCTGGCCTTGCGCGGGGACATCCCCCTCCTCCGGGAAATCAATGACCGCTTCGACATAAGCCCTCAACTCGATCAGCATCGCAACGACTTCGCGAACCGCCGCCGAAAAATCACCCTGCAAGGAACGGACGGCGCTTCGTGCAGCCTGCTGGGTTGTTGCCGCAATCAAGTCTGCGACGCTTTCAGCCTGGGCCAGATCCATCTTTCCATTCAGGAAAGCACGTTGGGTGAACTCTCCGGGCTGGGCCAGCCTTGCCCCAAGTTCGATACAGCGCGCAAGCAATAGATGCATAACAGCCATGCCGCCGTGGCCTTGCAGTTCAAGCACTTCTTCGCCGGTGTAGGAGTGGGGAGCCGGAAAAAAAATGGCTATCCCCTGATCGATGGTATTTCCTTCAATATCACAAAAATGGGTGTAACTGGCGCGCCTGGCTTCAGGAACAAACCCGAGCAAGGCTTGGCAAAATTTAGCAAGGTGCTGACCGGACAGGCGCACCACCCCGATCCCTCCCGGGCCGGTAGCAGTGGCAATGGCCGCTATGGTTTCAGGATTTTGCAACACCCTTTTGTGCCGCCTCAGCCCCGCGTGTGATGTACCACTGCTGGGAAATTGACAGGATGTTGTTCACAATTGAGTACAGCACCAGCCCAGCCGGAAAGAAGAAGAAGATCACACTGAACGCAATGGGCATGATCTGCATGATTTTTGCCTGTAGCGGGTCGGCCGGAACCGGGTTGAGCCGGCTCTGGATCAACATACTGATGCCCATGATGATTGGCAACACGTAATAAGGGTCAGATGCCGACAAATCGACGATCCAACCCACGAATGGCGCATGGCGCAGTTCGACGCTCTCCAGAATTGACCAGTACAACCCGATGAACACCGGGATTTGGATAAGAACTGGCAAACAGCCGCCCAATGGATTGATTTTCTCTGTCTTGTACAGCTCCATCATCGCCTTATTGAGCTGCTCGCGATCATCACTGTATTGTTTCTTTATTTTTTCCAGCTTGGGTGCCAGTACGCGCATTTTTGCCATGGAGCGGTAGCTTGTGGCAGAAAGCGGGAAAAACGCGAGTTTGATCAGGACAGTCAGCAAAATAATGGATAGCCCCCAGTTACCCACCCAGTTGTTGATAAAGGACATCAGCCAAAACAAAGGGGAGGCGAAAATGGTAAAAATGCCGTAATCAACCGTCAGGCCCAGTCCGGGTGCGATTTCGTCCAACTTGGATTGCGCAGGCCCAACATAAAGTTGGGTGGAGATCGTTGCGTGCTCACCCGGGTTGATGTCTGGCGCGGACATCACCACGCCGGCGGAGAACAACTCACTATCCAGCTTCCTGGCATAAAACTCACGCTGCACGCCTTGTTTGGGAATCCAGGCAGAAACAAAATAATGTTGAAGCATCCCTACCCAACCATTGTCAGCAGGGGCAGGCAAACTTTGCTTGTTTTTTTCGATACTGGAAAATTCAACTTTCTTAAATTTATCGGCATCCGTATAAAAAGCCGGACCGGTGTAGGTTGGAATGAAAGCAGACCCCCCTTCTGGTGCGCCTGAATCACGTATAAACTGGAAATAGGCGGATGGTTTTAGCAGAGTATTCCCTGTGTTTTCAATCCCATAGGAAACATCAATCAGATAACTTCCGCGATGAAAGGTGTAAGTCTTAATTACGTGCGCGTTCTTTTCATCCATCGCTAGCAGAACGACTTTTATTTGCTCACTTCCTGCTTCCAGCCGATATTCTTTTTGTGCCGCATGAAAGTTTGCTGTATGCGGGGGAAGACCTGGTCCCAGCAAACCAGATTGCGCGAGATAGGTTCTCTTGACTTGTTGTTGTAACAGGATGATAGGCTTTGTTTTATCTTCCGTCTCACGGTGCTTAAGCAGGGTAACTTGCTGTAAATTACCCCCGGCAGTGCCGATCTCCACCTCAAAATTATCAGTGGTAACTTTTATTTTTTCACCAATTACCGCAGAAGCAACTTTTACCGGCGCGGGGGTAACAATCGTTGGCCGGTTAGCTGGCTGTGGAATGGACAAAGTAGCCCCTTCATGGGTTACCTTCTCTATGGGTTGGTTCCGGTTATTCCACTCTCCCCACAGTACGATCAAGGAAAATGAAAAAACAATGAACAACAACAAACGCCGCGTTTCCATTTTGGGATCACCTAAATATTAGCTAGGGAACCGGGTCGTGACCGCCCGCGTTCCAAGGATTACATCTTGCTACACGCTTGACCGAAAGCCACAAACCCTTCAGCGGCCCGTGTCTGCTAATCGCCTCTTCCGCATATTTCGAGCACGAAGGATGGAATCTGCAGGCCGGCTGTAAAAAGGGGCTGATACAGAATTTATAGCACTTTAGGATGGCTAATAGTAAGTGCTTCATTTTTCGAAAGAATACCAAGCAAAACCTCAACTAAAGCGAGCCTGGCGTTTGCTTGGTCTTTTTTTTCCAGGCGGGCGCGCAATCGGATGACGACATCACGTTCGACACCGTCTCGGCTGATCGAGCGAAAACACTCCCTGATCATTCTCTTGATTTTGTTTCTTTGCACAGCCTTGGGTACAAAACGCTTGCCAACCGTTAAGCCAAGGCGGGCGCAACCAAATCGATTGGGTTGTGAATAGACGGCGAACCATTGATTGGATTGCGCCCTTTGTTTCAATATGCTGGCAAAACCGTCCAGACGAGTCAATCTGCTGCGACGGGAGAAAGAAAAGCGCGTAGTCGTGTTACACCCCCAAGCGAGCACGTCCTTTTGCACGTCTGGCAGCAATTACGGCGCGACCACCCTTGGTTTTCATGCGAACCAGAAAACCATGCGTGCGTTTGCGTTTGGTCACGGAGGGTTGGAATGTGCGTTTCATTGTTTAATCCTTTGTTCGATTTATAAAAAAGCGCGCAATTACAATGGCAAGGGGGCTTCCTGTCAAGTTTAATTTATATTGTGGATAACTTTTTGGGGAGCTTGTAGAATGGCTCGACTTCCAGTCCTTCCATTATTCAAGCATGTCTGTTCCTGTCCTATCCGCCAACTGCCAACGTTATTTCAAGGAGTTACTTCCTCCTCAACAATATAACTCATGGATCAAGCCATTACAGTTTGATATGGTCGACAATCGTCTGGTGTTAACAGCTCAAAATAGCTTCACACTGCGAATTATTCAGGAAAGGTTTCTCCCCGAAATATCACAGCAGGCAACCGCCTTGTTTGATTTCACCCCAGAAATTGAACTCAGGCTGGATAAAAAGAAGGAAGCCGCTCCACCGATTAAAAAAATTTCAGCCAGCCCGGCCAATAATGAAGCAACAATTCCCGGTAAGTCGGCAAAATCAGGAAATAAGCTAAATCCGCAACTTACATTTGAGTCATTTGTAACCGGCAAGGCGAATCAATTGGCTCACGCGGCGGCTTTGCAGGTAGCCGAAAAACCGGGTATTTCATACAACCCATTATTCGTCTATGGTGGGGTTGGATTGGGGAAAACACACCTGTTGCAGTCAATTGGTAATCTGGTTGCACAGGAAAACAAGGATGCGAAAATTTGTTACATCCATGCTACCAACTACGTATCGGGAGTTGTAAAAGCATTCCAAACGAAAAGTTTCGATGAGTTCAAACAGTTTTACAATTCCCTGGATTTGCTGTTGATCGATGATATCCAGTTCATTGCCGATAAACCGGGTACACAACAAGAATTTTTCTATACACTCAATTCATTGATTGATGCGAATAAACAAGTTGTTATTTCATGTGATACTTTTCCAAAGGAAATTAACGGGATAGAACCAAGATTGACGTCGCGCTTCACGTGTGGACTCACTGTGGCAATCGAACCGCCAGGACTGGAAATGCGAGTGGCGATCCTCCTGCAGAAAGCAGCCAACAACAAAACACCTATTGGCGAAGATGTGGCGTTTTTCATTGCCAAGCACGTCCGCTCCAATATTCGTGAACTTGAAGGCGCACTAAACCGCATTGAAGCATTTGCCCGATTCCATAAAAGAACCACTTCGATTGAGCTCGCCAAAGAGGCGCTCAAAGATTTACTATCCGCACAAAACAAACAGGTTTCCATCGAGAACATACAAAAAACAGTGGCCGATTTTTACCGGCTTAAAATGATCGATCTGTTATCTAAAAAGCGAACACGGATCATTGCCAGACCACGCCAAATTGCGATGTCATTGGCGCGAGAATTAACTCAACTTAGCTTACCGGAGATTGGAAACGCATTTGGTGGCAGAGATCACACAACAGTGTTACATGCATGCAAAACCATCGATCGGTTACGTAACAGCGATGAAACGATCGAAACAGAATTTAACTTGCTCCACCAAACATTACGTTCATAACTCGCTTTAAAATTTGTTTGAAATGTTGAAAACTATTAATTTTTAGATTTGGGTAAAAGTTATTAACAAACCATTCACTTCTAGAAAAGGTTGTTATCCACAGCAAGTATTAATTTCTACTTATTGAATTAATTAGGTAATTTAGGTTTTACACAAATTTTTGTACGATTAATATTATTGTTAATGTATTAGGAAAAAACATGTTTATTAAACAAATCAATCGTAACGAGCTACTTAAACCCCTTCTTGCGGTAGGCGGCATAGTTGAAAGAAAACAACCCTTACCCATTCTTTCCAATGTGCTACTCAAGAAAAGTGAGCACGGGATACGCCTAATCAGCACAGACTTGGAGATTCAGATCGAGGTTCAGTTGGACATCGCGTTGCCAGAAACGGGCGGCCTGGAAGCGATAACAGTCTCCTCTAAAAAATTCCAGGACATTTTGAAAGCTATCCCGGATGAAAGTCTTGTCAGCCTGGATGCGCAAGAGAACAAACTTCAGGTTAAAGCCAATAAAAGTAAATTCAGTCTGCAAACCCTACCAGCGCAAGATTTTCCCTTACTGACAGGACAGCTTGATGGGGCATCAGAGATCAAGATCAAGCAAGGAAAATTAAAAAAATTATTAAACTCAGTCCAGCACGCGATGGCACAACAGGATATTCGTTACTACCTAAACGGGATACTGATGGTAATCGAAGGAGAGTCGATTAAAATGGTTGCCACCGATGGTCATAGACTGGCTTTTATTGGCGAAACCATGGAACAGGATTACCCAAAACTTGAAGTTATTTTGTCACGGAAGACCGTTAATGAGTTGATGAAGTTACTTGGGGATAACGATGACGAGTTGCACATTGAACTGGCGGAAAAACAAGTTAGATTTAAATTTTCAAATATCACCATGACCTCAAAAGTGATAGACGGAAAATTCCCAGATTACACACGCGTCATACCAGCACACACCAATCACCTTGTAGTAAACAGAGTTATGCTCATGCAAGCCCTGCAACGGGCAGCTATTCTCTCAAACGAAAAATTCAGAGGAGTAAGACTGCTGCTGACTGAAAATAATCTTCAGATCATTAGTAGCAACAGCGAACAGGAAGAGGCGCAAGAGGATATTGAAATAAAATACACAAACCAACCATTGGATATTGGGTTCAATGTGAACTACCTTATTGAGGGCATGAGTTTTCTAAGTACCGAAGATATAACCCTCTCGTTTGGGGATCAAAACAGTAGCCTGTTGGTCACAACGCCAGAACGCGATAACTACAAATATGTCGTTATGCCGATGCGTATTTAAGTTGTTCCACGTGAAACATACAGAAAGCAGAATAAGTAAATGAGCGACAACTACGACGAAACAAGCATCCAACAACTTGAAGGGCTGGAAGCGGTGCGCAAGCGTCCGGGTATGTACATCGGCGATACTTCTGATGGCACAGGTTTGCATCACATGGTGTTTGAGGTTGTGGATAACGCCATCGATGAATCTTTGGCTGGGCATTGTGACGACATTAAAGTCATTATCCACGGCGACAACTCTATTTCTGTTTCTGATAACGGGCGGGGTATTCCGATCGGCATTAAGTTCGACGATAAACATGAGCCCAAACGCTCTGCTGCTGAAATTGTGATGACGGTGTTGCACGCTGGGGGAAAATTTAATCAAAACAGTTACAAAGTATCAGGCGGGCTGCATGGGGTTGGTGTGAGCTGTGTTAATGGGTTGTCAGAATGGCTGAAGCTAACCACTTATCGTAATGGCAAGAAGTATGGTCTGGAATTTGTGCGTGGCGCATTGAAAGACAGGTTGATCGAGAAACAAAAAGGAGTGGAAGTTTCGCCTATTCCAACACTGGGGGAAAGCAATAAGCGAGGTACTGAAGTTCATTTCCTGGCAGACCATGAAATCTTTGGGCAAGTTGAGTTTCACTACGAGATACTGGCTAAACGTCTGCGTGAACTTTCATTTTTGAATAATGGGGTCAAGATCGAATTAGTTGACCAGCGCACCGGCAAGAGCGAGAACTTTGCGCATTCTGGGGGTGTACGGGGCTTTGTTGAGTACATGAATAAGAGCAAGACTGTCCTGCATCCCAAACCTTTTTTTGCCACGGGTGAAAAAGACGGTGTTGTGGTGGATGTGTCGATGCAGTGGAATGATAGTTATTCCGAGGTTGTCCAATGTTTTACAAACAACATTCCCCAACGGGATGGCGGAACTCACCTGACCGGCATGCGGATGGCGATGACTCGGGTCATCAATAAATACATTGAAGAGCACGAATTCGCAAAAAAAGCCAAAGTGGACACCACGGGCGACGATATGCGTGAAGGCTTGACTTGCGTGCTTTCTGTAAAAGTGCCAGAGCCAAAATTCTCTTCTCAAACAAAGGATAAGCTTGTATCGAGTGAGGTTCAGCCGGCTGTGCAAGAGGTTGTCGCGCAAAAGCTAACCGATTATCTACTGGAAAATCCAATTGATGCCAAGATCATCTGCAGCAAAATTGTCGATGCAGCTCGTGCGCGGGATGCAGCACGCAAAGCGCGCGAACTAACTCGCCGCAAGGGAATATTGGACGGCATCGGCCTGCCGGGAAAACTGGCGGATTGTCAGGAAAAAGACCCCGCTTTATCCGAGTTGTACCTGGTCGAGGGGGATTCTGCAGGCGGATCTGCCAAACAAGGGCGTGACCGCAAGTTTCAAGCCATTCTGCCCCTCAAAGGCAAGATATTGAATGTGGAGAAAGCTCGTTTTGAAAAGCTCATCGCCTCTCAGGAGATTGCCACTCTGATTACCGTATTGGGTACCGGTATCGGCAAAGAGGAATATAACGCGGACAAGCTACGCTATCACCGCATCATCATCATGACCGACGCGGACGTGGACGGTGCGCACATCCGCACCCTGTTGCTCACCTTCTTCTATCGGCAGATGCCTGAACTGGTCGAGCGCGGCCACATCTACATCGCCCAGCCGCCGCTGTACAAGATCAAGCAGGGCCGCGATGAACGCTACCTGAAGGATGAGCACGAGCTGAAGAACTACATGCTCGGTTCTGCATTGAAGGATGCCTCGTTCTACCCCGCCCTTGATGCCGCCCCACTCCAAGGTGAAGCGCTGGGTGAGATCGCCAGGCAATATTTTCTGGCTGAGGCCGTCATTGATCGCCTGTCGCACTTCATCGCGCCAGAAGCCAGCCACGCCCTGCTCGTTCTGCCTGCCTTGTCTCTGGATGATGTAGCGACAGCGAAGAACAGCGCCAGATTGCTGCAAGACGCCTGTAGTGGTGTCATCAAGGCTGATGTCGAGGAAGATGAGCACGGAGAGTTGCGCTTGCGCCTGGAAAAAATATTCCATGGAAACTACTCTTTGAGTTACCTGGATAAAGAATTTCTGCAAAGCGGAGACTATGCGCAAATCCGGCGCACTGCCGATGCATTGAACGGCCTGATCTCCCCTACCGCCTATGCCATGCGCGGCGAGCAGAAACGAGGCGTCAACAGCTTCAAACAAGCCATCGAATGGCTGCTGGAAGAGGCCAAGAAAGGTGTTGCCATTCAGCGTTACAAAGGCTTGGGCGAGATGAACCCGAGCCAATTATGGGAAACCACGATGGATGTGAAGAACCGCATTCTGCTGCGCGTGCGTATTGAAGACGCGATAGGTGCCGACGAGGTGTTCACTACATTAATGGGTGATGTGGTTGAGCCGCGCCGGGCATTCATTGAGAAGAATGCGTTGGGTGTGAAGAACCTGGATGTGTAGCGTTCTAGGTTTCCATAAGAGAAGAAATCGCTTACTTTGATATTCAGAACGCCGCCCATTTAAATTAAAAAACCAATCAGGCAACTTTTTTCGTTGGTTTTTTGGCTGTTGGTTTATTTGTTGGCGCTTTAGTTGCGGCCTTTTTCGGCATTGACTTGGCCACCGCTTTTGCTTTGGTCGTCTTCGCCTTGACGGCAGGTTTTCTTGTTGTCTTTGATTTTCCCGTACCGCCCTTTGCTGCTTTTGCGGAGATCAGCTCCAGTGCTTCTTCCAGCGTCACGGTTTCGGGTGATACGTCTTTGGGCAAGGTGGCATTCACCTTGCCGTGGCGGGCGTAGGGGCCGTAGCGGCCGCTGCAGATCTCGATGGGTGCCTTGTCATCCGGATGTTCACCCAGTGTGCGCAATACCGCGTTGCCGCCTGTTTTGGCTTGCGCCAGAAGTTCCACTGCGCGATCCAGTCTGATATCGAAAATACTGTCGCTACGCGGGATGGATTTGAATTTGCCGTCGTGGCCGATATAGGGGCCGAAACGGCCAATATTGACGAAAACTTTCTTCCCGGATTCAGGATGTGCCCCGAGTTCGCGTGGTAGCGACAATAATTTCAGCGCACCAGCAAGGTCGGCTTGCTCAACGGGCATTTCCTTCGGCCAGGAAACGCGTTTCGGTTTGGCTTTCTCACCTTCAATGACCTCGCCCAGTTGCACGTAGTGGCCGTAAGGCCCTTTCAGCAATAACACGGCTTGTTGGGTCTCGGGATAAGTGCCCAGTTCAATTCTGGCAGCAGGGTCGTCCTGCGACTCGCCGCTGAGGCTGCGTTTGTATTTGCACTCCGGGTAATTGGTACAGCTGATAAAGCTGCCGTAGCGGCTGAGTTTTTTGGCGAGTGGCTTGCCACAATCCGGGCAGGCTTCGTCGATCAATTCCACTGGACGGTCGATATTGGTTTTCTCCTTGATGAGACCGGAGAAGCTTTGCCAGAATTCATCCAGCACCGGAATCCAGTCGCGCTTGCCTTCGGATATTTCATCCAACTCGTCTTCCAGGTTTGCAGTGAAGCCGTAGTCAACATAGCGCGTGAAGTGCTCGGTGAGGAACTTGATGACCACGCGCCCGACGTCGGTGGGCATGAAGCGCTTCTTGTCGAGCGTAGCGTATTCCCTGGCCTGCAGGGTGGAGATGATGGCGGCGTAGGTGGAAGGGCGACCGATGCCGTATTCTTCCAGCGTTTTGACCAAGCTGGCTTCAGAGTAGCGCGGCGGCGGCTGGGTGAAGTGCTGTTCGCCGTAAAGTTTATCCACGGGGAGCACATCGCCTTCGGCCAGGGGCGGCAACTTGGCGCTATCTTCTTCCTCAGCGTCGTCCACATCTTCCATATATACACCGATGAACCCCGGAAACACCAAAGTCTGGCCGGAGGCGCGGAACAAGGTGTCGTCGCTGCTCAAACGGATGTCCACACTGACGGTGTCGAATCGGGCTGGCGCCATCTGACAGGCGAGCGTGCGCTTCCAAATCATCTCGTACAAACGCATCTGGTCGATATTCAGATGGGCGCGCAGACTGTCCGGAGTGCGCAGGATGGAGGTCGGGCGTATCGCTTCGTGCGCCTCCTGTGCGTTCTTGGATTTGCTCTTATAGACGGGTTGTTTGCTTGGCAAATAGTCGGCGGCGAAATTATCGCGAATGTAATTCCGAATCTCAGCCACGGCTTCGTTGGCAAGATTCACCGAGTCGGTTCGCATATAAGAGATCAGGCCGATCGTTTGGCCACCGATGTCCACCCCCTCATACAGAGACTGTGCAGTACGCATGGTTCGCTCGGAGGTCAAGCCTAGTTTGCGCACAGCTTCCTGCTGCAAGGTGGAAGTGGTGAAGGGTGCGGCGGGGCTGCGCTGGCGTGCTTTCTTCTCGACGCGAACGACCTTTGGCGGCAGTTTTGCGTCATTCAGCTTGGCGTGAAGAGCGTCAAATTCTGCCTGGCTGCCAATGCTGAGTTGCTCCAGCTTTTTGCCCTGGAATTGGAACAGTTTGGCCGTAAACGGAACGCTGTGCTTATGGCTATCCAGATGCACCGACCAGTATTCCCGGGTCTTGAATTTTTCGATTTCCAGTTCACGCTCGACGATGAGGCGCAATGCCGGACTCTGTACGCGGCCGGCGGAAAGGCCGGGGCGGATCTTGCGCCACAGCAGGGGTGACAGATTGAAACCGACCAAATAATCCAGTGCACGACGGGCCTGTTGTGCATTCACCAGGGGCATGGCGATCTCGCGCGGGTGAGCAACGGCTTGTTGTACGGCTGACTGGGTGATCTCGTAGAAAACCACGCGTTTCATGGTTTTCCCTTTGAGTGCGCGCTTACCTTTCAACATCTCTGAGATGTGCCAGGCAATAGCCTCCCCTTCTCTGTCAGGGTCGGGTGCCAGCAAGATGGTGTCGGCTGCAGCTGCGGCTTTGGCAATCGCATCGAAGTGTTTGGCATTGCGCGCGATGGTCTCGTAATTCATCGCATAGTTGTTATCCACATCGACCGCACCGTTTTTCGGGACGAGGTCGCGCACATGGCCATATGAAGCCAGCACTTCGAAGTCTTTGCCCAAATATTTTTTCAGCGTCTTGGCCTTGGCGGGCGACTCGACGATTAGCAGATTTTTTGGCATGGGGTTAGTGAACGTGTGTGGCGTCGGAGGGAGTGAGCAGATCTTCGATCAGCAGGGGATCAAGATCGTCGTGCTGATTCCACAGTACCATCAACGCAATCAGCTTGACCTTGTCCAGCGCGAGCTTGTCCCGGCCCAGCGCAACAACACGGTCGATGATCATCTCGCGCTCGATGGGGCTGATAATTTTGTTATGTTCCCAAAATGCAATGAAGCGCAAGCCATCCTCGCTGATCCGTGCGTTCTCAAAATCGGTATAGCAGCGCAGCCCGCTGCGGTTGATGCGATCCGGGTAGGTGGCGGCGGATAATTCCCGCAAGCCGGATAACCAAGCCAAGGCCAGATGAATGTCATCTTCTTCAAACCCGGCGGCACTGAGCTTGGCGGAAAGCCGGTCTTTTTCCGGATAACTGCCGGCATCGAAGTAACTCTCGAACAAAAAAATTAAAATATCGAACATAGGAAAAGAGTCAGGTGATACGTTGATAGCGACCGCCGGGCAAGGGAGCAATTGCCCCTTCCAGCTCCAGTCGCAACAGGATGGCGGATAGCTCGGCTACCGTCAAGCCACTGCGCTGGGAAAGGGTCTCGGTATCAACAGGGTCGAAACCAAGATGGTCAAATAGAGGATGTTCCGTAGATGGATCTGCAGCAATGGGCTGGTGGTGGTAACCCAGCTCTTCAAGGATGTCCTGTGCACTCTCAACCAGCTTAGCGCCCTGCTTGATCAAGCTGTGGCAGCCTTTTGACTGGGGCGAATGGATGGAGCCCGGGATCGCGAAAACATCGCGGCCTTGTTCCAGTGCCATGCGCGCCGTGATGAGAGAGCCGCTTTGCAGGCTGGCCTCCACGACCAAACAGCCCAAGCTCAAACCGCTGATGATTCGGTTGCGCCGCGGGAAATTGGCCGGCAACGGTGGCGTGCCTAATGGAAACTCGGAAACGATGCAGCCCTGTTGGGCGAGCTGGTGTGCCAGCTCACGGTTGGAGGCGGGATACACTTTGTCCAACCCGGTGCCAACCACGGCAACGCTGGCGCCCGCTGCTTGCAGGCCGCCACGGTGGGCGGCGGCATCGATACCCTGAGCAAGACCGCTGACGACGCTCAATCCGGCCTCGGAAGCAGATTTCGCGAAAGCTTCGGCGTTACGCAGCCCTTGTGTGGTGGCGTTTCGGCTACCGACAATTGCCAATGATGCCGTATTGAGCAGATCGAGGCGACCTTTGACATACAACAAAAGCGGCGGATCGGGAATGTTCAGCAGGGCCTGCGGGTAGTCTGCGTCAGCAACGGTGAGGATGCGGTTAAGCGGATCCTCCAGCCAGTTTGCTGTGGAAGCGAGGACAGCTTCATCCACGCCTTCGGCAATCGCCCGCGCCACCGGCTGTCTGACGTACTGGTTGAGCGTGGAATGGGGTTGTTGCAACACAGCAGTGGGGGAGCCGAAGACCTGTAGCAGCTTGCGCTGCCCCTCGCTGCCCAATCCGGGGGTGAGAATGAACTTGAGCCAATCCCTCAGGTTGGATTCAAGCGCCATTTATTCGGGATTGCGTGCACTGTCCAGTAATTGCACGGGCAGCTTCGTTTCAAGCACGAGTGCGTAGGAAACTTTATTGAAGACTCTGAAAACCATGATCAGGCCATAGCGCATGTCGGGTAGCGTGACGTTTGGCGAAAACCATCCTTTGGATTTGAGCTCCTCGCCCTTTTGGTACAGTGCCAGCACATGACCGGTTTCCACCCCGTCGCGTCGGCCTTTGTTCAGGGTAATGACGGAGTATTGCCCGCCCTGTTGCACGCCGCCATAGATGGAGATGACTTTAGTGGCGATCTTATTTTGCGGAGCGTGGGGAGCGAAATCAGAGGAATATCCGGAGGAGGCTTGCGCAAAGTAGTCGCCCTTGTTGATTTCCAGGATGGCGTTGGTGATGCGGAGTGTGCTCGGATCACCGAATTTTTCAACTACCCCCTCGCCAAGGTACAGAACTTCCCGTCCCAATACTTCACCAGTATCGGGGTCGACAAATTCGACGTTGGGGCGATAAACCTGCCATTGTATTCCCTTGTCCGTCGGCAGATTTTGCGCGTAAGCCACATCGTTTGCGGAAATCAGGGTGCGCTGCTCGTAAGTACCAACCAGTTTTGGGGCGGCCGCGAGCTCTTCGTCCTCGACTACCAGCGGGCGGCGCAGGAAAGGCGCGATCACATTGAGCGGAATAGCGGGAATGGCCTCTGAATTTTTTGCCACAACCCGGACTCTGGGTTCGAGTTTAACCAAGTCGGAAGGCGTTATCGGTTGTGGGGCTGCGATGGGTTCATTGACAGAAAGCTGACCGGTACGTCGATCAAGGTAGACCACATCACCCGGATAGATCCAGTGGGGATCTTTGATGGTTTCCTTGTTCAAACCCCAGATTTCCGGCCACTTCCAGGGGTCGCTGAAGAATCGGGCAGAAATATCCCAAAGCGTATCCCCCTTTACCACGACATAGCGATCCGGGGCATCTTCGCGGACTTGCAACACGTCGGCGGCAGCGAGGATAGGCAACAGAAGGCAAATCAGCGATATAATCTTGCGCATGGAAAACCCCAGCAAAGTAATGAAATGCGGTGCAAAGTTTGCGCACCGGTTTAAATTCTGCATCTAGTCTATTCAGTTGGCAAGCATTTATGGCGCTGCTCCCGATTCTCCAATACCCTGATCCACGATTGCACAAGGTCGCCAAACCGGTCGCCATGGTGACGGACGAAACGCGCCGTTTGATTCGGAATATGGCGGAAACCATGTATGCCGCACCCGGTATCGGTCTCGCTGCAACCCAGGTCGACGTGCACGAACGCATCATCGTCATGGATGTTTCGGAGACGCACAACGACCTCAAGGTGTTCATCAATCCTGAATTGGTCGACCAGAGCGGAGAAGAAGAAGGGGAAGAAGGATGCCTGTCGGTACCGGGGATTTATGAAAAGGTCAGGCGTGCGGAGCAGGTAACGGTGCGAGCCCTGAATGAACGGGGCGAGCCGTTCACCTTGGAAGCCGAAGGCTTGCTGGCGGTCTGCATCCAGCATGAAATGGACCATCTGCGGGGGCGCGTGTTTGTCGAACTCCTTTCTCATCTCAAACAAACCCGTATCCGTGCCAAGCTGAAGAAGCAGCGGCGCGAAACGCTGTAGCCGCAGAATCGTGAAGATCATCTTTGCCGGTACGCCGCAGTTTGCCGCCAGTGCCTTGTCTGCCCTGCTGGAAACGGAACATCAGATCGTGGCGGTGCTGACCCAGCCAGATCGACCCTCCGGGCGCGGCATGCAACTGACTGCCAGTCCGGTAAAACAACTGGCCCTGCAGCATGCCATTCCGGTATGGCAACCCGAAACCCTCAAGGCCGAGGCCGTCCGGCACGCATTACACGAATTGCGGGCCGACGTGATGATCGTTGCAGCCTACGGGCTGATTCTGCCATCAGCGGTATTGCAACTCCCCCGTTTGGGTTGCCTCAACATCCATGCTTCGTTATTGCCACGCTGGCGCGGCGCGGCGCCGATCCAGCGCGCAATCCTGGCCGGAGACAGTGAAACCGGGATCACTATCATGCAAATGGATGCCGGCCTGGATACGGGCGACATATTGTTGCAAAAACACTGCGCCATTACGGCTGAAGACACGACGCTATCCCTGCATGACAAGTTGGTTGAATTGGGTGCGGAGAGCATCGTCGAAGCCCTGCAACGGCTGACAGAGGGAAAACTGCATCCGCAAAAACAGAACGAAAGCCTGACTTGCTATGCGGCCAAAATCAACAAGTCAGAAGCGCGGATAGACTGGAGCCGCCCCGCCAGCGAGGTGGCGCGAAGAGTGCGTGCCTATAATCCTTTTCCGGCCGCGCATACCGAACTGAATGGGACGCCAATCAAAATTTGGCGGGCTCACCCTGCGGCGAAATCAGGCGTGCCAGGTACGGTGCTGGCGGTTGGCAAGACAGGTGTGGAAGTGGCGTGCGGCGAGGGATCGCTGGTGCTGGAGATATTGCAAAAACCGGGCGGAAGGGCCATGCCTGCCGCACAATTCCTGCAGGGTTTTCCAATCACGGCGGGCGACCGCCTTGGCGCGAGTCCGGCGTGAAGATCATCCAGACAGAGGCAGCCCGACTGGTCGGGCACGTCATGGACGGCGGCAATCTCGATCAGGCGTTGCAGGCGAGTCTGCGCGCGCATCCCGAGTTCACCGCACAGCAACGCGGCGCGCTTCAGGATTTGAGCTATGGCACGGTGCGCTACTTTGGACGGTTGCAGTTTTTTCTTGACCGCCTGCTCAACCGCGCCGTGCGCGACCCTCTGCTGGCACATCTGATGCTGGTGGCGCTGTACCAACTTGAATTCAGCAAAAGCGCCGAGCATGTCATCGTTGATCAGGCGGTGCGCGCCGCCAAGCGGCGCAACGCAGCGACCGGCACACTGGTCAACGCGGTACTGCGCAATTTTCTGCGCCAGCGTCCCGCATTGAGGCAAGAGGCGGATGCCGATCCGGCCAGCCGCTATGCCTATCCGCGCTGGTGGATCAGCTTGCTGCAAACACAGTATGGAGAAAAGGCCGACGCGATTCTGGCGGCCGGCAATCTGCATCCGCCGATGACGCTGCGCGTCAATGCGCGGCATTGCTCGGCCACGACTTACCAGGCGCTACTGGCGGACGCAAACATGGCGGCAAAAAGAGTTGATCCAGACGCATTGATCCTGGCCCAACCCGTACCGGTCGAGCGTTTGCCCAAATTTGCCGAAGGATGGGTTTCGGTGCAGGACGCCGGCGCGCAATATGCTGCGGCGTTGTTGGACGCGACAACGGGGATGCGCGTACTGGATGCCTGTGCAGCGCCGGGCGGGAAAACCGCGCATTTGCTGGAGCGTACGGATATCGAGCTGGTGGCGGTTGACAAGGATAAGGTGCGCCTGCAACGGGTGCTGCAGAACATGCAGCGTCTTGGGCTGAAGGCCGAGCTGGTGTGCGGCGATGCCGCCGACCCGAACACGTGGTGGGACGGCCGGCCCTTCCAGCGCATCCTCGCGGATGTCCCCTGCTCCGCCTCGGGTGTGGTGCGCCGCCATCCGGACATAAAGTGGTTGCGCCGGCCTGCTGATATCGAGGGATTTGCCCGCCAGCAGGCACAGATTCTGGAATCACTCTGGCGACTGCTGGCGGCCGATGGTAAATTGCTGTACGCGACCTGTTCAGTTTTTGCGCGTGAAAACGGGCAGGTCATCGCGCAGTTTTTGCAGGCACATCCGGAAGCCGAAGCGGAAGAAATTTCTCTTCCCCGCGCTTCGCATCTGCAGGGGCAATTGCTGCCTGACGATGTTCACGATGGATTTTTTTATGCCCTGCTGCACAAAAAATTCTGATTGCCGCTGGCGCTGGCTGACGCTATGCATGCTTTTGTTGAGCGCCAGCACCGCCTTTGCCGCTGCTATCAATATCGAAAAAGCCGAAGCCAGACTGACCAGTGAGGGTTACGTGCTATCGGCCAATTTCGATATTCAACTGTCGCCACAAGTGCAAGAAGCGCTTCGCCATAGTGTCACCCTTAATTTTGTCAGCGAACTTGCGCTGCACCGTTCACGTTGGTATTGGCCCGACACCGAACTTGCCCTGCACGAACAAACCAGCAAGCTTTCTTTCAACTCATTGACCCGGCAGTACCGCATCAATCGCGGCGGCTTGTTCCAAAGTTTCGCGACGCTTGAAGATGCCTTACGTGTGCTCGGGCGGGTGTCCACCTTGCCTATCAAAGCTGAAGTACTGGACAATTCCGGCGATGGATATTTTTCCCGGTTAGCAAAAAAAGGCAGTCTGATTGGGGCGACTGCTTCAATGCGCCTCGATGTCAGTCAGCTGCCCAAGCCGCTGCAAATCAATGCACTGACCAGTGAGCAATGGAACATCGAGTCTGAACAGTTTCACTGGGAAATCAGAGCCGAAGCAGCGGCGGTGGAGCAGCAGCCATGAAATATCTGATCCTGCTCTCGACGTTGGCGGGTGTGCTGTTGCTGTATTTGCTCGCGAGCGCCAGCGGTAACACGGAGCTTTACGCACAGCATTATTCAGCCCTGCTGGTGCTGACCGGTATATTGGTGCTGGGGTTGCTGTTGCTGGTGCTGTACCAGATCTGGCAACTGCGCAGAAATTTGCGGATGCAGGTCTACGGCGCGAAACTCACCCTGCGTCTGGTTCTGTTTTTTTCGCTGATCGCGGTGCTGCCCGGCGTGTTGGTCTATGCCGTTTCGGTCCAGTTTTTGCAGAAGAGCATCGAATCCTGGTTCGACGTGCGGGTGGAAAAGGCGCTGGAAGGCGGCTTGAATCTGGCACGCAGCACCCTTGAAAACGGACTGAACGAACTGGAGAAAAAGGGAAAATTCGTTGCCTTGATTCTGGCAGAGCAGGATCCGCACCGGCATGCCGCCACCTTAAAAAACTTCATCAGCGAAGGCATCGCGCAGGACGCGGCAGTATTTGAAGGTAGTGGAATGCAGACAGCACGTGCCGGAACGGGGCAGATGCCCAGTGAAAAACCGGTACTGGCCGCTTTACACGAAGCCTGGCAGAACGGAAGCTATCGCCGCATCGATGCCCAGGCCGATAATCAACTGGTATTGCAGGTCATCGTGCCCATCCGCTCGGCGCGATGGAGCGCGCCGCGTTTATTGCAATTCACCCAGCCCGTGCCTGTCCAGATGGCTATCGATGCAGAGATCGTGCGGGGAGTCTATGGCGATTACCAGCAACTTTCCCTCTCAAGATTAGGGCTCAAGCGTTTGTATGGGGTCACCTTGACGCTGTCGCTGTTGATCGTGTTATTGAGCGCGCTGGCCACGGCGTTCTATTTAAGCGCAAAACTGAGCGCGCCGCTGTCGGCACTGGCCACCGGCACACGCGCCGTGGCGAAGGGGGATTTCAGCGGCAGCTATCCGGTACAGAGCAATGATGAATTGGGCGGCTTGACCGCGCTGTTCAATCAGATGACGGCACAGTTATCCAGCGCAAAAAAAATGAGTGAGCAACAGCAACAACAGGTTGCAGACGCAAAGGCCTATTTGGAAAATGTATTGGCGCACTTGTCGTCCGGGGTGTTGGTGGTAGATGAGCAACGGGTTGTCCGTTCCGGCAATGCCAGCGCCTTGCGCATCCTTGAGGTGGCAGAAGGCGCGTTCAACGGCGAGGGATTACAGCATTTGGCCGAAGAACACATCCTGCTGCGGCCATTTGTCGAGGCAATAAGGCAGGGGATCGAATCCAATATGAACACTGTCTGGCAAAGACAGATCGAGCGGATGAGCAAGAATGGTGAGCAGGTTTTGCTCATGCGCGTCACACGCTTGAGCTCTGCGCGCAGTCTCAATTATGTGGTGGTGTTCGACGATATTACCCATTTGCTGCAGGCCGAACGTCAAGCAGCCTGGGGTGAAGTGGCGCGCCGCCTGGCCCATGAGATCAAAAACCCGCTCACGCCAATCCAGCTGTCAGCAGAGCGGTTGCAGCACAAGTTGTCTTCCAGGCTGGAGGAAAAAGACGCGCAGCTATTGCAGCGTGCCACTGAAACAATTGTGAGTCAGGTTGCCGCGATGAAAAGCATGGTGACCGATTTCGCCGACTACGCGCGCGCGCCGGCAGTCCGGTTGGCGCCGCTGGATTTGCATAAATTGTTGCGCGAAGTGATGGGCTTGTATGAAGCCAATAGCAGCCCGGTCAAGCTGCGCCTTGAAGCCACCGGGTTCCGTGTCAACGGTGATGCAACACGATTGCGGCAGGTGGTGCACAATCTGCTGCAAAATGCGCACGACGCGCTACAGCAAGTGAAGGAGCCGCAAATCGTTCTTGCGACGGCCGATGCTGGAAGTGGCATGCTGCAACTGACGGTTGCCGATAATGGCAGCGGCTTTCCGGAACATTTCCTGGCGAAAGCCTTCGAGCCCTATACCACCACCAAATCCAGAGGCACCGGCCTGGGCTTGGCTATTGTGAAAAAAATTGTCGAGGAACACGGTGGCAGCATTTCAATACAGAGTGAAGCGGGTGGCGGGACACGCATCGTTATTCTATTGCCTGTGCTGGAGGAGAAAACGAGGGAACGTATATGACAACAAAAAATATTCTGGTGGTGGATGACGAAGCGGGCATTCGCGAGTTGCTTTCCGAGATTCTGTTCGACGAGGGCTATGGAGTGCTCCTGGCTGAAAACGCCGAACAGGCGCGGCAACAAATCAAACATCAACCGGATATCGTATTGCTTGATATCTGGATGCCGGACACCGATGGTTTGACACTGCTGAAAGAATGGGTGGCGGAGGGTTCGTTGATCGCGCCGGTGGTGATGATGTCGGGACATGGCACCATCGAAACGGCATTGGAAGCAACGAAGATAGGGGCCGCCGATTTTCTGGAAAAACCGATCGCACTAAAAAAACTGCTGGCAACGATAGAGCAGACATTGCAGCAGTATCAAGCACCACAATCCTCACCGGATGCGGCAGCAGACTACCTTGAAAAGAAATCCGGGTGTGTCACGGTGGAGCTGCCGCTGAACCTTCCTTTCAGGGAAGCGCGTATGCAGTTCGACAAACTTTATTTGAACTATCACCTTGAAACGGCGGAGGGTAACCTGTCCGACCTTGCCGACAAGCTCGGGATAGAGCGTACGCACCTGTATCGCAAACTCAAACAACTCGGCTTAAAACCACCGAAAAAGGCTGCAACACAATGATCAGTTCCGTAAGGCAGTGATGTCGGCAGAATTTGCCAAGTTGCCCTAGCCCAGCCCGGTGGTGCATAATCGCCGCCCAAATTCTGGTTTTTAAAGAGTCTAAATTCCCAACAAGTTTCCGGAGGAGAGTCGAAATGTCAGCAGCGCGCAATGTAACCCCACCCAAATTCAATGACATCACCGGCGCGATTCGCATGCTGGCGGTGGATGCGGTACAGAAGGCCAACTCCGGCCACCCCGGCGCCCCGATGGGCATGGCAGAAATCGCCGATGTGCTGTGGAATCGCCACCTGCGCCACAACCCCGCCAATCCGAAATGGCCTGATCGCGATCGCTTCATGATGTCGAACGGCCATGGCTCAATGCTGGTGTATGCACTGCTACATTTGTCCGGCTACGACTTGCCGATGGATGAGTTGAAACGCTTCCGCCAGATGCATTCGAAAACCCCGGGACACCCCGAATACGGTTACACCCCCGGGGTGGAAACGACCGGCGGCCCACTGGGCCAGGGCATTACCAATGCGGTCGGGATGGCGATGGCGGAAAAACTGCTGGCCAACGAATTCAACAAACCCGGCCACGAGATCGTCAACCACCATACCTATGTGTTCATGGGCGACGGCTGCATGATGGAAGGCATCTCGCACGAAGCCTGTGCGCTGGCGGGCACCTGGGGGCTGGGCAAGCTGATTGCGTTCTGGGACGACAATAACATCTCCATCGACGGTCACATCGACGGCTGGTACACCGACGACACCGCCAAGCGTTTCGAGGCCTACGGCTGGCATGTTATTGCCAATGTGCAAGGTCACGATTCCGAGGCAATCGACGCCGCAATCAAGGCGGCCAAGGCGGTCACGGACAAGCCGACCCTGATCTGTTGCAAAACCATTATCGGCGCGGGCTCACCCAACAAGGAAGGCACCCATGACGTGCACGGCGCGGCGCTGGGCGATGCTGAAGTGGCCGCGACACGCGAACACATCGGCTGGAAATATCCGCCGTTCGAGATTCCGCAACATGTCTATGACGCTTGGGATGCGCGCACCAAGGGCGAGGGGCTGGAAAAACTGTGGAACAACAAGTTCGCTGAATACAAAAAGGCTTACCCGAAAGAAGCCGCAGAATTCGAGCGCCGTATCAAGGGCGAATTGCCGGCCAACTGGGCTGCCCATGCCGCCGAGTTTATCGCCAAGACCAACGAGAAGGCTGAAACCATTGCCACCCGCAAGGCTTCGCAGAACGCGATCAACGGCTTGCAGCCCGCCTTGCCTGAGTTCCTCGGCGGTTCCGCCGACCTGACCGGTTCCAACCTGACCAACTGGACAGGGGCGCACCACGTCAGCGGCAAGAAGCCGGGTAACTACATCAGCTACGGCGTGCGCGAATTCGGCATGTCCCACATCATGAACGGCATGGCTTTGCACGGCGGCTTCCTGCCGTTCGGCGGCACCTTCCTCATGTTCTCCGAATACGCGCGCAACGCGCTGCGCATGTCGGCGCTGATGAAGCAGCGTGTGATCTTTGTATTCACCCACGACTCCATCGGTCTGGGCGAAGACGGCCCGACCCACCAGCCGGTCGAGCAGACCGCCACCCTGCGCTACATCCCCAATATGCAAGTCTGGCGTCCGTGCGACACGGTCGAATCGGCCGTGGCGTGGGTGGCGGCGGTGGAACGCAAGGACGGTCCGTCCAGCCTGATTTTCAGCCGCCAGAACTTGCAGTTCCAGAAACGTGATGCGGCACAAATCGCCAATATCCGCAAGGGTGGTTATGTGTTGTCCGAAGCTGCTGGCAAGCCGCAGGCGGTCATCATCGCCACCGGATCGGAAGTCGATCTGGCGATCAAGGCACAGGCGGCGCTGGCAGCGGAAGGTGTGAATGTGCGCGTGGTATCGATGCCTTCGACCAACGTGTTCGACAAGCAGGATCAAGCCTACAGGGACAGCGTCCTGCCGAAAGGCATGAAGCGCGTTGCAGTAGAAGCGGGCGTCACGGGCGGCTGGTACAAGTATGTCGGTCTGGATGGTGCTGTGGTCGGCATGGATACCTTCGGTGAATCCGCTCCGGCTCCGGAATTGTTCAAGCACTTCGGATTTACCGTTGAAAATGTTGTCAAAACAGTCAAGGGTGTTTTGTAAAATTGACGACATTTCGGCGGAGGCTAACATGAGGGCAGGAAATGTTGAGGGACACAGTCCCGGCCAAAGCCACAATGTCGTCAAGCGCGTGCTGTAAAGCGACACAGATTTTTTAATTTACACAAAGGGAGAGAAGACATGGCAATTAAAGTTGGTATCAACGGTTTTGGTCGTATTGGTCGCATGGTGTTCCGCGCAGCAGCCAAGGATTTTCCTGAAATCGAAGTCGTTGCGATCAACGACTTGCTCGAGCCGGATTATCTTGCCTATATGCTCAAGTACGACTCCGTGCACGGCCGCTTCAATGGCGATGTGAAGGTGGATGGCAGCAATCTGGTGGTGAACGGCAAGAAGATTCGTCTGACCGCCGAGCGCGACCCGGCCAACCTGAAGTGGAGCGAAGTGGGCGCAGACATCGTGATCGAATGTACCGGCTTTTTCCTGACCAAGGAAACCTGCCAGGCGCACATCAAGGCGGGCGCGAAGAAGGTCGTGCAGTCGGCTCCTTCCAAGGACGACACACCGATGTTCGTGTACGGCGTGAACCACGAAACCTACAAGGGCGAGAGCATCGTTTCCGCAGCCTCCTGCACCACCAACGGCCTGGCACCGGTGGCAAAGGTGCTGCACGATACATTCGGCATCAAGCGCGGCCTGATGACCACCGTGCATGCTGCGACCGCCACCCAGAAGACCGTTGACGGCCCCTCCAACAAAGACTGGCGCGGTGGTCGCGGCATCCTGGAAAATATCATTCCCTCCTCCACCGGCGCTGCCAAGGCGGTGGGCGTGGTCATTCCGGAACTGAACAAGAAATTGACCGGCATGGCCTTCCGCGTGCCGACCTCCGACGTATCCGTGGTCGACCTGACGGTCGAGCTGAACAAACCGGCCAAATACGAAGAGATCTGCGCGGCGATGAAGGCGGCTTCCGAAAACGGTCCGCTGAAAGGCGTACTGGGTTATACCGACGAGAAAGTGGTTTCCACCGACTTCCGTGGCTGTTCGCAACCTTCGACTTTCGACGCTGAAGCCGGCATCGCGCTGGACCCGACTTTCGTCAAAGTGGTGGCGTGGTATGACAACGAGTATGGCTACACCTGCAATTTGATGCGTCTGGTGCGTCACGTCGCGAAGTAATTTGTCCCGATCAGGGCTGGCGCTGCCAGCCCTTTTTCTTCAAGCTAGTTCAAAGGAAAAATCATGTCTGTGATCAAAATGACCGATCTGGATCTCAAGGGCAAACGCGTCCTGATCCGTTCCGATTTGAATGTACCCGTCAAAGACGGGAAAGTGACTTCCGATGCGCGCATCACCGCCTCCATGGCCACCATCAACGCCGCGCTGAAGGCCGGCGCCAAGGTAATGGTGACCTCGCATTTGGGTCGTCCGACCGAAGGCGAGTTTTCCGAAGAAAATTCGCTCAAGCCGGTGGCTGATACCATTGCCAACAAACTGGGCAAGCCGGTGCGCCTGATTCGCGATTGGATCGATGGCGGTTTCAATGTTGCCGAAGGTGAGCTGGTTCTGTTGGAGAACTGCCGCTTCAACAAGGGCGAAAAGAAAAGCACCGATGAATTGGCGAAAAAATATGCGGCACTGTGTGACGTGTTCGTGATGGATGCATTCGGCACCGCGCACCGTGCGGAAGCCTCGACCCACGGCGTGGCAAAGTTCGCGCCCATCGCTGCTGCCGGCATCCTGCTCACCGAAGAACTGGATGCGCTGACCAAAGCGCTACTCAGCCCCGCGCGCCCGATGGTGGCCATCGTCGGCGGCTCCAAGGTTTCGACCAAGCTGACCGTGCTCGAATCGCTGTCCGAGAAATGCGAACAACTGGTGGTCGGCGGCGGCATCGCCAACACCTTCCTCAAGGCGGCCGGCAAAAACGTTGGCAAGTCGCTGTGCGAAGATGATCTGGTGCCGACGGCACAGGCGCTGATGACCAAGATGCAGGCGCGCGGCGCGACTATCCCCATCGCGGTCGATGTGGTCTGCGGCAAGAAATTTGACGCCAACGAACCGGCTGTATTGAAAGATGCGGGCGACGTGGCCGACGACGACATGATCTTCGACATCGGGCCAAAGAGCGCGCAACAGCTGGCCGACATCATCATGCAGGCGGGCACCGTGGTGTGGAACGGTCCGGTCGGCGTGTTCGAGTTCGACCAGTTCGGCGAAGGCACCAAAACGATTGCAATGGCGATCGCCAACACCAAGGCATTTACCTTGGCCGGCGGTGGTGACACCATCGCTGCAATTCAGAAGTACGATATCTATGACAAGGTGTCCTACATCTCCACCGCAGGCGGTGCGTTCCTTGAATTCCTCGAAGGCAAGACTTTGCCGGCAGTGGCGATTCTGGAAGAACGCGCCAAACAATAATCAATCAGGAATCACATGCTGCGTAGAACCAAAATCGTTGCAACGCTGGGGCCCGCCTCCAGCGATCAGAAAGTGTTGGAGCAAATGATCCGCGCCGGGGTTGATCTGGTGCGGATGAATTTTTCGCATGGAACCGCGCAGGATCACGTGCAGCGCGCTGAAACGGTGCGTGCCGCTGCTGCTGCGGTCGGGCGCACGGTCGGCATTCTGGCCGATCTGCAGGGGCCGAAGATTCGCGTCAGCAAATTCGAAAACGACAAGATCATCCTGAAAAAAGGCGACACGTTCATCCTTGACGGGGCGCTGACCGGCCTCGGCAACCAGGAGCGGGTCGGCCTGGACTACAAGGAATTGCCCAATGATGTGGATGTGGGCACCGTCCTGTTGCTTAACGATGGCCTGCTGGAGTTTCACGTCACCGGCGTCAAAGGGAGCGAGGTGCATTGCGTGGTGGTGCGCGGCGGTGTGCTGTCCAACAACAAAGGCATCAACCGCAAGGGTGGCGGTCTGACCGCTCCGGCATTGACCGACAAGGACAAGGAAGACATCAAGACGG
>Ga0210019_1001341_pt1 | contig 26699 bp, 30 predicted proteins | sample CryGeyCG2114_020_2_FD_183969 | JGI IMG/M metagenome (GOLD analysis project Ga0210019, IMG submission 183969) | Groundwater microbial communities from aquifer - Crystal Geyser CG11_big_fil_rev_8/21/14_0.20 (SPAdes) (version 2) | ecosystem: Environmental > Aquatic > Deep subsurface > Groundwater ...
CTGATGGTGTACCTAACGCCATGATAAAATGTTAATGATATGGTGGAATTATAACATAATTAAATAAATAAGGCAAAAATTGACGAATAGCCTTTGAATTAGCTATACTGTTGATAAGTTAATAATTAATATGACAAATAAAAAAATATCCGTTTCATCTAATGTCTTATTTGGAAAGCCACGTATTAAAGGTACAAGAATTAGTGTGGAGCAAGTTCTTGCGGCTTTAGCAGAAGGTATATCTCAAAAGGATTTAATCAAGGAGTTTGGAATTACGGCTGAGGATGTACAAGGATGTTAAGAACAAGTGTACAAGGATCAAATTTCAGCCATCACCGCGGGACGGACGCGCGCACTAAAGCTGGGATAGTCGTAGACATAAGCGATGAAACTGCAACCGTCGCGGAAGCACGCGTACGCAACTTGTGACCGGAATCTTGCGTTAATCCAAATTGTCGCAACAACTTGGATGTTATTTTAAGCCCTCTTGTTATTAGGGCTAATTCCGGCTCAACGTGATGGCTATGATTCTCTATATTGCTTATCCTAACTTCAGTCTTTTATTTTTCCTGAAGTTATTATTATGGAGTAAACAATTAACGGTAGCCTTAACTTAATCTTAAAAAATAAAAGATCAAATTAGGTGACTATTCACCGTAGTTATATTTAACCAGCCATAGTTGCGAATGACAAAGAAAAAATAACATCCCAAATTAAGAGCAAGTGTACAAGGATCAAATTTCAGCCATCACCGCGGGACGGACGCGCGCATCATAGAAGGGAGCGCCGCGGCCAAAAGCGCGGAAACTGCCGTTGAAGCGCGCAAACGCAACGATTTGGTCATCCGTAAAGTGATTTGATAAAACGGAAGACCTATCTGGATCGAGGCGTACGTTAGGATCTTGGGCTTTAAGCATTGCTGCTAACATGCCGTAAACGTGTTCGTCTGAATGTAAGCCTGCCTCTTCAGCTACTCCACGTAATACTTGAGATGTGAGTGTGTTCCAGCCCTTCTCAGTGGCAGCGTTCTGTACCGCTTCCGGTTGTGTATTCATATCCCTTAGATCGCCAGCTTCAATGAGGTAGACGGCTGCGGTGGAGCGGGCTGTTTCGGGTTGATAAAGGTCGTTTATATATGGTTCTTCTCCATCGTCACTTGTTAGTTGTTGTCTTAAATGATCTAAAGTCAAACCGGCTGGGACAATTACTAACCTTGGCTCCTTCATCCGTTCGATTGCTGTGAAGGTGAGCTCGGGGTTTGCCGGGTTGGTGGCGGCTAGGGCTTGGATGATTGTGATGAGGTCGTAGGCTGTTTTTAGTTGGAGGTTTTTATTACTGTCATTGACCAGTTTAATTGTGCTTGAGGCTTCTGCTAGACGTTGTTGCCAATTGCCGAAGTTTTCGTTGGTTGCTAGGGTTAGGTAGAGGCGGAGTTCGGTAGGAGATTTAAATTGAGTGATCAGTTCTTTGTCCAGAGCCAGCTTCTGGCACATGTGCGACTATATAATCAGCTATTAAAGTAGGTGCATAAGCTTGAGGGCTGGTTCTTTTTAGGGCGGCTAAAAGCGCTGGTATTTTCTTACCCTGCTCCAAAGCCGATGCAGCTCTAATTGCAGTTACAAATTGGTTGAAGTTCACAATATTAACTTCTTGTGGTGTTTCGCTAGCACCTAGTGCTAATTGGACTTCTCCTTCCGGAGGTATACCTAAAGCCATAGGAAAATCTTAAATTCTAGTTAAATTATAGCATAATTAAGCGAATAAGGCAAAAAAATGGGCGTAATATTCACACCTCCAGCAGATGATATTACAGCACATGGCCCTCGCTGCGCTCGGGCTGCTACCCCAACAACTTCTGCAACTCCTCCTTAAACGTCTCAATATCCTTAAACTGCCGGTAGACGCTGGCAAAGCGGATGTAGGCGACTTCGTCGAGGTCGCGGAGGCGGTTCATGACGCCCTCGCCTAGTTTGGTGCTTTGGACTTCTTTGCCTAGGGAGGACCAGCCTTCTTCGAGTTCGTTTAGGAGTTCTTCGATTTGGTCTTGGCTAATTTTGCGTTTTTCGCAGGCTTTCCAGATGCCTTGGGCTAGTTTTTGACGGTTGTAGGGTTCGCGGGAGTTGTCTTTTTTGATGACGATGAAGTTGGCGGTGGCGACGTTTTCAAAGGTGGTAAAGCGGTAGGCGCAGGCTTCGCATTCGCGGCGGCGACGGATGACTTTGTTGTCGTTGGAATCGCGGGAATCAATTACCTTTGTGTTTTCGTGTTTGCATTTTGGGCAGATCATAATTGGTATTTTTAGGCAGTTTGATCATAACGGATTAGTTTGCATCAGGCAACCGGCGGCAAAACTGTCGGTCATGCCGGCAATGTAGTCTCTAATTTGGGGCGGGGTTTGGTCGGTTTTGGCTAGATAGTAGGCAAAAAGCTCCTTAATAATTTGTTGGCCTTGCTGGGCGGGTTCTTGGATTATTGGGCTTAGGTAAAAATTTTGATAAAGCGATTTACGGAGTTGGTTAACTTTAGCGCGCATGGGGGCCGAAAAGCTGACAAGTTGCTCATTTTTGTGTTGATAAATGGACTCGATACTATCAAATTTTTGGGCATCGATGATTTGGGCGGTGTTTTTGATTAAATCGCGGATCATCAGTTTCATGAGACTGCTGATTATGCGAAATCTGTATGGCGAATAAATGTCGGTCACCTGATAGAGTTCTTTGCTTAAAGCGACTGCTTCTTGCCAAATTTCCAGATCTTGGAGGTGTGCCGGTTTAAGGATTTTGAGGCGGAGGCCGTCGTCAATGTCGTGGTTTAGGTAGGCGATTTCGTCGGCAATGTTGACAATTTGGGCTTCGAGGCTGGCACCAATAAACTCTTGGTTTATTTGGTCGAAGGGGGTTTGGTGTTTTTCTAGGCCTTCAATAATTTCGAGACTTAAGTTGAGGCCGGGGAATTGCGGATACAGCTCTTCGATTTCGGTTACGACTCGTTTACTTTGTTCGTTGTGCTCAAAGCTAAGCCCGTGGGCCTGTAGGCACTCGTTTAAGGCGGTTTCGCCGGCGTGGCCAAAGGGTGAGTGGCCGAGGTCGTGGGCGAGGGCTATGGCTTCGGCGGCGTCTTCGTTTAAATTAAAGTTGCGGGCAAGGTCACGGCTAATTTGGGTTACTTCGAGGGTGTGCGTTAAGCGATCGCGAAAATGGTCGCCGGCGGCACCGGGGCTTAAAACCTGAGTTTTGCCTTTAAGACGGCGAAAGGCCTTTGTGTGAATAATGCGATCACGATCCAGCTGAAAATTAGTGCGTGACTGCTCAACAGTTGGTTCGATGTGGGCGCGTCCTTTGGACTTGCCACTTTTTAGAGCATAGGGAGCCAAGATTTGCTCTTCGCGTTTTTCTAAATCGGTTTTGTTTAATATATTCATGGTTTTAGGTTATCATATTGGAGCGACTAACTATAAACATTATGCTGCTTTCGCAGGCAATTCACAAATTTTTGATATACTGTGAGGTGGAAAAGCAACAATCACCAAAAACTATTGAAAATTATCAGCACTATTTAAGCCGCTTAATTGAGTTTTGGGGCGATCAAGATCTCACAAAATTTGACCAAGATGATTTACAGGCATACAGGCTGCATCTTAACAGAACCAAGACCCGCTTTGGTGAAACGCTTTCGCATAAGACGCAAAACTATCACATAATTGCTTTGCGAAATTTGCTGCGCTTTTTACTAAGACGTGACATTAATGTGTTGGCACCGGATAAAGTGGAACTGGGGAAACAGTCGGCCAGAACGGTTACCTATCTGACACCGGAGGAGCTAATCCGCTTACGAAAGGCGGTACTAACCAACAAAAAGGCCGGTCCACGCAATTTGGCGATTATTGAGATGCTGTATTGTACCGGTTTGCGGGTGTCGGAGTTGGTGGCTTTAAATAAGCAAGATATTGATATAGTGACTAAGGAATTTTCGGTACGAGGGAAGGGTGATAAGCCGCGTATTGTTTTTTTAACGGATAAAGCGGTAACAATTTTAAAAAGCTATTTGCAAACCCGCGCCGATGAATGGGCTCCCCTATTTATTAATTTGCGCCGAGCACGTAGTGACGAAATGCTAACGGCCGGCGAAAAACGCCGGCTTACAGCCTACTCTATTCAAGAACTAGTGCGTGATTGCGGTCGTCGGGCCGGCTTAACCAAAAAGGTTACCCCACACACCCTAAGACACAGCTTTGCCACCCACCTCCTTAACAACGGCGCCGACCTACGGGCGGTGCAGGAAATGTTGGGGCACAGCTCGATTACGACTACCCAGATTTATACGCATGTTAGTAATAAGCGGCTTAAGCGGATTCATCAGCATTATCTTAATGACTAAAAAGTCAGCTGATTGACTACCACCCCTCCGATAATTGACATATGTAACAATAGATATGATTGGAGCTCACGTGGTGCAGTCGGATCATCTATAACCGCATTAAGGTGTGAGTCACTTAATGGATTGGCCATTAGTGCAATTAAGGCCTTGCTTAATTTAGGAGTACCGGTGATAAAAACTGTATATTTAGGAAAAAACTCTGCCCTTAAAAGTGTTAATGCTTGCTCTTCGGTTAAAGCGTTGATGGCGTTGGGTGTTTTCTTTTTTTCTTCTGCGATCATTTGGCGTAATACCTCCTGACTCTGATCCGGATTCAATATGTCAACCTGTTCTTGTAAAGCTTTTAGGGTGGGATTCTCACATAATTTTGTTGCTAATTCTATGAATTTCGGATCTGGTTTTGCAGGTACGTCTACGAACTTTATAGATCCGCTAGCACCCTCTTGTATCTCTAGGTCTGTGGGAAATGGTATCGATGGGCATGGCTCTGTCGTGTCTGCTGTTGCTTTTAATGTTGCCTCCACCCGAGCCGAAATAGCCCTCCGCGCTTCTGCTGCTTCCGGAGTTGGTGACTGATCAGATTCACACCCACCACTACTGGCAAGAGCTATGAGGGCAGCGGTAAGTACTGTAAGGTGCGGTGGAGTAGGATATTGTTTTCTTTCCATAATCGTATTATTATAAATTTGTGTATTAGGTTACCAATCAAACCTATGTACGTCAATATTTCTGTAACCTTACATTATGTTAATTTTATTCCACAAAGAAGAATGTCCTTACTGTGCCAAAGTTCGCACATTTATGTCGGACAGTAGCGTGAGCTATGTATCGTTAGTTTGTCCAAACGGCTCTAAGTCACGGGCTATTTTGGAAAAACTGGGTGGCAAACAGCAGGTTCCCTTTTTGGTGGATACCGATGCCGGTGAAATGATGTACGAATCCGATGATATTATTGAATATGTTAAAGCGAATCACACTCGCTAGTTTAGTGGGTGTTTGTTTGATATCCATTGGCTGTGCCGGGCAACAACCGCAAACTGTTACAAAACGGGTGCGCCCGGCAACCAGCAGCTATCGCCAGTATAATGAAAATACACTGGTAAGCTTTATGTACCCGCCGGAATGGGAGGTTAAAGCTGAAGGAGATAATATTTTATTGATCGATCTAAAAGATAAAACAAATAGCGCCGACCCTGTTCAGATTAAACTGAAGATTTGGCCGGCGCTAAGTGATGTAGATCTGGATCAATTTAAGCAGGTGGTGACACCTGTAGATGAGTATTTGGGAGAGAATAGATGGCAGGTTTTTCGTGATTTTCCCGGAGTTTACACTCTGGATCTTTGGTTCTTGCCTTATAAGGGGGCAATGCTGGAAGTGGACAGTATTTCGACTACCGATGCCAACTATGCCCCCCAAACTCAAACAATTATCAGATCAATTACTACAAAGTAAAGTGAGATTCCATAGCAAACAACATACGAGCAATGTCTTCACGAGTCATTGGTTCTGTTGGATTGAATTTGCCGTTAGCTAGGTTTAAATAGTTGTTTTTAACTAGGTAACAAGCGGATGTTTCCCAATATGTGTCGGCAGCAATGTCTGAAGCATAATCGGCATCACAGGCACCGTCTAAGTTAATACCTAGAGCACGTGTAACCATCACAGCAAATTCGGCACGGATTACCGTATTACTCGGTCCAAAAGTGCCGTTTGGATAACCGGTAATCACACCGTTGTCTTTGCTGGCTTTAAGGTACTTCATATACCATGAGCCTGCGATTGTATCGCTAAAGCCACCATTACCGGTGTTTGTGTATGCACTGAGGTTTACTTTTTTGGCAACATTAAGAATTTTGGCTGCTTCAGCACGTAATACACCATCACTGCCACGGAAGTTGCCGTTACCGTCGCCGGTAAAAGTGCCTAAATCATAGTTAAAGTGAATTGCGTCACAATATTGGTATGTTTCCGGTAGGTCGTTGTGAACACAAGTTGGATCACCCGGTAATACTATCGATCTATTATAGGTGATTGTATAATTTGCCTTAACTAGTTCGGTGGCATCTTGTTCGGCAATTCTAACTTCTATTGTATTGGCACCTTCGGCTAAATTAAGGTCATGTGTAAAGCTGTCGTTACCTTGTGCAGTCATTGTAATCCATGTTGGAACAATGGCGGAAGTAACACGAAATTGAACTAATTTTGAAATAGGATTATCGTATTCTGCTGTTGCTTTTACAGCTAATAGATAGGTAGCCACGCTTGATGTCGTGGCGGAAGTCAATTCCAAAGTATAAGTATCCAACGGTAGAGTTACACTTTGATGATAAGTAATCGTATAGTTTGCCTTAAATAATTCAGTCCCATTATTGTCAGCAATACGAACTTCTATTGTATTGGCACCTTCGGCTAAATTAAGGTCATGTGTAAAGCTGTCGTTACCTTGTGCGGTCATTGTAATCCATGTTGGAACAATGGCGGAAGTAACACGAAATTGAACTAATTTATCTGCAAGATTAGCGGCGGTTGCTGTTACGGTTAATGGGTATGTACTAAGCGTGGAGGAAGTAGCGGAAGTTAATGCTAATTCGTATGGGATGTAATTAACGGTCATAGTATCTTCGCTAGCTACGGTACCATTAGCGTATAGGGTACGAACCGCAAGATGATTAACGCCGTCGTTTAAACTGCTTGTTGTAGCTGTGTAGTTGGCTCCATCTTTTGCCATATCAATCCAAAGAGCCAATAAACCGGCTGAACGGTATTGCACTTTGCCTAAAAAAGGTACTGAATCCACATCAACTAAAAATGTATAAGGACTCATAGAAGTAGTAGCATCAGAAACCAAATGGAAATTGGCTGTATAAGCTACAGTATAATCACTTTGAACCAAAGTAGAGGCAGCAACATCGGCAATACGAACGGTATAAAGATTGTCGCCTTCGGCCAAAGTTAAATCACTGGCCAAATAATGGTCAGTTTGTCCGGAATCTTGAGTCATAGCTGCCCATGAACCGGTTTGTGTGCGATATTGAACCGCCCCATCGGCAGGGACGCCAACGGCTTGTACCTCTAAAGTGTAGATGGATTGTGTCACCGCTGTAGCGGAAACTAAGTTAAGAGTTGAAAAAGCTAGACCGGTTAGAGGCAGCACGCCAGCTAACATGAGGGCCGTTAAGCCACTGGCAACTACCTTAAGTAATTTTTTGGACATGTTGATATGTTTAAATAATATTTTATGCGTTAACATATACGCATAAGTATTACTTATGTTACAGAAAAGTGGTGCTCCGAGCAAACTACAAATCGTACCCTACCCCAAATTCGGAGACGGTTACGCCGGTGTAGTCCAATTCTTCCAAGATTTCCTTAAAGGTTAGGCCTTGGCCTTCTTCACCATGCACAAGGAAAATTTGTTTTGGCTTAGGATCAAAATAGCTCAAATGATTAATGAGGTCACTGCGATCGGCGTGGCCAGAGAAAGCGTCCATAATTTCCACTTGGGCATTGTTTTTGTAGCTTTTACCAAGAATTTTCACAACCTTTTGACCTTCGATAATTTGGCGACCGAGTGTGTAAGCTGCTTGATAACCCACTACCATAATGGTGTTGGCCGGATTTTCGATATTATTTTTAAGGTGATGTAAAACACGTCCATGCTCCATCATGCCGGATGCAGAAATAATGATGGCCGGCTGTTTCAGGTTATTTAGATTTTTGGAATCTTGAACGTCGGTAATGTATTTAAGACGATCAAAGCCGAAGGGGTTATCATTTTGTTTGATAAATTCTTCGTAGATTTCTTTATCATAGCATTCCGGATGGGATTTAAAAACGGTGGTGACATTACAGGCAAGTGGACTGTCGACAAAAATTGGGATCTCGGGGATGCGTTTTTGATTCATCAATAAATGTAGGTGGTAAACAACTTCCTGCGTGCGCTCTAGGGCAAAAGCAGGAATGATGACTTTACCGCCACGATTGACCGTTTCGTTAATAACGCGCTCAAAATGGTCATCTACGTCAACAATGTATTTATGAAAACGATTACCGTAGGTACATTCGGAAATAATAAAATCGGCTTCGCGAATTAGTTCCGGATCACGTAAAATTGGAAGGCCTTTGCGACCTAAATCGCCGGTAAAGTATAAGGTTTTGCGCTTGTTATCGTCATCGTGATCATCAATTTCCAAATAGATTTGGGCTGATCCCAAAATATGGCCGGCATCGTAGTAGGTTAGCCAAACGCCTGGAGTAACCTCATGGCGCACGTGGTAGCCAATTGTGGCAAAATTATTAATTGTTTTAGTCACATCCTCCATGTTGTATAAAGGTTCGATAAATTCACGTTTGCGTTCGGTTAAATATTCGGCTTCACGCTCTTGAATGTAGGCGCTATCAGCTAACATATAGCTGGAAAGGTCACGGGTTGCATGTGTAGAAATAATTTCATTGGCGTATCCATTTTTCACATAAGTTGGTAAGCTACCGGTGTGATCCATGTGTGCATGCGAAACAATAATATGATCGATACCGGCCGGATCAATAGGTAGGTTGTGATTTTTTTCGGCAGCTTCTTTACGTCGTCCTTGAAACATTCCACAATCTAATAAGATTTTTTTGCCGTTAACTTCCAGTAAATGTTTAGACCCGGTTACTTCACGTGTTGCGCCATAAGAAGTTAATTTCATGTTTATTGGTTAGAAATATTTAAGGTTTCTACTAAAGAGTTTACATCAATGTTGAAGCCCAAAGGGTAATTTGCAATTTTGCTACCGGCGTTTTGCAGTATAGCTAATTGTTGAGCCGGTGTTGCTTCCGGGTTGTAATGTTTTACTGTTGCTAAAAAGGCTGACACGGCGGCGGCCGCTTGGGACGTTCCTTCCTTTACAACTAATAGTTTGCCGTTAGTGCTATAACTTAGCATTAAGCCTTTGTAACTAACATCGACTTCGGGGCCGTAATTTGAATAATAGGTTTTGTCGCCATTGTTTGTGACGGCACCAACACCAACTACCGAGTGGTAGGCTGCCGGATTTAACACAAAGGGCTGATTGTAATTGCCTGCGGAAGCCACAACGGTAATACCTTGTTCTTCAGCATTTGCTAGAATTTTTTTGAGAATTAAACTGTCTTGTGTTGAACCAATACTTAAATTGATCACGTCGACATGCTGGTTAATTGCGTAATTTAGGGCGGCGATTAGGCGATCCAAGGTCACGCTATTGCCGGCATCTAATGCTTGTAAAGGCATTAGATTGGCGTTGGAAAGGGACATTACAATACCGGCCAAATGGGTACCATGGCCGTTTAGATCATCAACTTTGCCGGTTTGGGTTAGGAAGTTCCAGCCGTATTGGTCATCAATGTAACCATTGTTATCATCGTCGATACCGGGTTTGCCGTCTTGTTCGGTTTTATTAATGGCTAGGCGGTTCATGTAGCTTTCGGTGGGGCCAAAACCGGAGTCAATGACGGCGACGGTGGTTGTGGCCGGCACTTGTTCAATTAAGGTGGCGTAATCAGAAGGAAGAGCAAGATACTCTTGTACTCCACTTAAACTATTTGCCTGAAAAGTATAATTCTCTTCTATAACTACGTCCTTATTTTGTAGTTTATGGAGAAAGTTGGACTTAGGATCAACAGTGACTTTAACAATGGCACCGGAATCTAGGCGCTCAAGGACATACTCGTCGCCACCATTAAACTTTTTGTGAGTTGGTGAACTTGTTAGGTTAGCTAAACCGTAAATGTTGTTATTCTGCCAAAATGCTCGTGTTGAAATAATTGGCTCCATCTGAATTTCGCCATTGGCATACGCATTCGCAAAAATGCGATCCAACTCTTTAGTTTGCGCCGAATGGCTGAGCGAATTTTGAGAAATAACACTAGCAACAAGACCAAAAACAAATACAGAAAGCAAAATCTTAGAAAATTTCTTGGGAATATGCATATATCGTTTAATAAATCTTTTAATAATAGCATAAAATGGCTCCCAAAGCAACCTTAACAACTTACAAAAAAAAGGCCGAGCTAAGTTAATAGCCCGGCTAAATACTTAAGAAATCTATTAACGAGTGACTGCAATGGCCTCACCCAGTTCGGCTGTAGGGGCGGCAACAGTAATGCGGTCGTCGGCAGTTTTTATAACTGTGTAACCTGTATTGTAGTCTGTACAGTCTGTATAAGTGGCTGCGGCATCCGTTGGATCAACAGGAAGGGCAGCAATATAAGTTGGCACAAGATCTGAACAAATATCGATTAGACCCACGCCACTACCCATGTCTGTTGCTACTGCAGTAATTGAAGCAGGCAACGCACCACGGTTGTCAATTGCGTACTGGTGGATACCATTTAAAATGGCCGTAACATCAGAACGTCTTTGTGTATTATTGGCCTGAGAGACTTGACGTCCAGGATTAACCGCAATCAAAACAATTCCCGCAAGAATCGCAATAATTACAATTACTAACAAAACTTCGATAAGGGTAAACCCTTTAGTACGATTTTTCATTTTTTGTTTAATAAATAGTAACGAGAATTACTGTATCACTAGTTTTGAAGCCTTTACAAGGGCGTTGTATTTTTGAAAATTAAGTTGAGGCAAAACTAATTCAATTTGTTCGACGCTATCAATTTCAAATGACGAGCCATATCGCTTACCGGTAAACCAAATACTGAATATTGTCGTCTCGATAAGAAGGACTAAGATTAAGACTAAAATGATAATAGGGTAGTTGGGATGTTCTGTTGCCTGATACATAGTTTATTGTTGGGTAAAGATGTCGAAAATAATTTGATGCGAAGCCAGTTGATCAAATGCCAATCCTTCTTCAGTCACTGAGTTAATACTTTGGATCTCTGTATAAACCGGTAAATTGTTAAGCATTTCCAAATATGCCAAAAGCTGCTTGTTGCTACCGTCAAATTTGGCTAAATAACGGATATAATCCAAATCATCCTGCTGTGGAATGTTGGTAATCTTAGCATCAATCCTTAGTTTTTTGCTGTTAATATCTATATTTTCGAGAATATCAATAATTTTGGTGGTTGCGGGAAGAAGTTGTTGCAAATTACTATTTAGGCGAGTGTATTCTTGTTGATACAACTCTAATACGCCCTCAAAATTTAATTGAATATTACCACGAGAATTCAACAAAGCTCTTTTATCTCTCATTTGGTCTGTAACTTTGCCAAATGACCATAGACTTATAACAGTAAAGATTACAGAAATTGCGGCTAAATATAGGGCAATTCTGATAATAAAGTGGTTCTGTAAAAGTTGTTTTACACTCATGGTTTTGGTTTAACGAGCTTAAGAATAATTTCAAACAGAATATCTTCACTGTTGTTAAAGTTGGATAACGGTGAGTCTAGTTGTTCCGGTTGGGCCAGGTCTTTTAATTCGGTTTGATAATCGAGGAGATTTTGCCGATTTTTGGCAATACCGGTAATTTTAATAACATCGGTAGTACGGTCGTAGCCCAGTGTGTTGATTGCAATACCTTCAAATGGCGCTAGGGCAATTTCCGTAAAGGATTTGGGAATGGCATCGATTTGATTTGCGAGAAGATAGAGTTGGTCGATGGAAGCATTAAAGTTGGTGATGTCTTTGCGAATAACGTCATAGCGCTTACCGTAAATCAATTTTTCAAAATTATTTGTCTCTTTTTGAAGATTGTATAATTCCAAATATTTGGTTGAAAGTGAGTATGCGTTAAAAAAGATTAAGGCAATACTAACCGTAATAATCAAAATACTAACTCGATAAAAGTTACTAAATAATAAGAGTGTCTTCGCCTTTTTGCGTAGTTCAAAAGGTAGCAAATTTAATGTCTTTAACGAAAGCATTTTACTGATAAAGTTGTGACCGGCTGCAATAACCAAGCCAAAGTCAGTAATATTTTTGTTAATTTCCACTACGACTTTCTTATTGTTCTGAAAATACTTATTTAATTTAATAGGTTTCCAGAGGACTTCCAATTTTATATTAATATTTAAACGTTTGCTTAAATACTCAATAAAACCGGGAACCCGCACGGCAAAACCCCAATAATAAACCCCTGTAAGACCTTGGGAATGACACATTTCTGTACAAATCGGTTCAAATGCCGCTCGGTATTCTTCAAAATGTTTTTCGTAGTTGATTGGTTTAAGTACATCGGTGTTATGTGTACTTAACAAATCGTTAAGAGTGGCAACATCAATACCATTAATTTTTGCCCACTCTTCCAATAGTCCATGGAGACCAATTTCGGCGGTCTTGGTTTGAATTAAAATGTTATCCTGAAATAAGTGAAAATAAGTTTTATAGTGATTAAACTCGATGATCAGCGTGTTATTATTTTTAGCTAAGTTGTGTTCTGATTGTAAAATCGATTTATAGACTTCGGCAAAATTGGTGAGGATGATAATTTCCTTATCTAAATTGTGAAACAGTTGAATATAATTATCGGCAGTAGTTTTAGGGATAGCTAGGAATTGAACCTTTTGTTTGCCACTTGTGTAGCTTTGGACACTGTGGTCCCAATAAATATCGTTACTGCTAAATGGAATTGCGTTTTCGGCTTCCAGGGGGATTACATTTATTAACTCTTTATCCGACAAATGTGAAGTAAACTCGAACACATGCTCAAAAGTAAGTTGATCGTTCACAGACAAGATCACATTGCCCGCCTCAAATGTTTGCGGATAACTATGGCTTAACAAACTGCCCATAAACTGCTGCAGGGCGTCTAATTGTTGAATTTCACCATTAATGATTAAGCCAGGTGGCAACTCTTGATCGACGTAACCTTCCAATGTCAACTTGCCTAATTTAAAACTAAATTCAATAGCCGTGATGGAATAATCACGGATGATCATGCTAATAAATTTATTGTTGCGGCTTGCCATTTTAATTGAAAGTTTTAGATTGCAACGTAAGTCGTGTAATTTCGGAGGTTTGGACTAGCTCTATAACCGCTTCCAGATTGGCATAGTATTCATCAAAAACATTTGCGGTAACGTTAATGGTTTTTTGGTCGCCACCATCATCGGTTACGGCAATTGTACAGAAGCCGTTGGCAATGTTCAAATCAGTTCCTGAATAATCGGGGTTGCTGCGTAATTGAATTAGGGTGTCCTCGAGGCACGAATCGGCAACGTAATAGGCTTCGGTGCCTAGACGACGGGTTAATGTGCCCTCACCTCCGGTACTTGTTAAGATGCTAGTACTTGTAATCATTATTAGTAAAACGGATATAATAACCAAAATACTAATTAAGGCAACCTGACCACGATGTTTTTGAAAAGGGTTTAATCTCATGGAATGAAGTTAGTGGTGCTGCGCAAGTTATACTGCTGTGCAAAATCGTTACTAAAGGTAACTGTTACCGTAAAAATAGGGATAGTATTACTGGGATTAATCGGTTCAATCAGAAACTGCTCAATATTGAGATTGATAGAATGGGTATCAACTGCGGCTCCCCCATTAATTGATTTTTGGAGAACGGATGTAACTTGATCGACCTGGTAATTGATGAGATCGCCGTTGTTATTAGTAAATTCAATACTGGAATAGTTCTGGCCTAAATCGGATTGATCGAGATCAATTGTTTTGCCTGCTCGCATGTCGCGCATTATTTCGTTAAATGTCATCCCGGCCTCCGCTACCATCTGGTTACGGACATATGTGGACTGATCATTTGTGGCAACCAAAATGCCAATGCCGCTTAAGGAGCCAATAATTAAGCCGAAGAGAAACATGTATAAAACGATCTCGATTAATGTGAAGGCTTTATGATGGCTTTGATTATTCATATTTGATTGTTACTTCTTCTAGGGCGGGGCTGGAATTGCCGTCGCTGGTCATTTGGACTTGCCACTGAACAAACTGTTCGCCGCTACGGTTGGGGTCGAGAGTAATGGTGCTGGGAGTGGCGGTGTAAAAGGTGGCGGTGGTGCCATCGGGGCCAACAAAGGTGGCGGTTTCAATATTTTCGCTGCTATCGGCGGTTCTTAGTTGAAACTGGATGGCGGTTCCGGATGGGGTGTTACCAATCCAGCTTAAACTTTGCAGATTTGGGCTGCCCAAGCCGGTGTCATGAACCGTGGAAACAAAACTGCCTACCGAGGCAACTTCCAAAGCAATTGTGGCAACCATGGCAATACCCTGATGTTGCGTATCGGTAGCAATAAACACGTAGCCTTCGTCGGCGTCTAGTCCTTGGCCTTTACCTTGAATATCAATTGTTGTGATTAGTGATGGATTAATAGGGTCATTAAGGCTGTAAACATTTAAACCAGCGGCATTGTTGTCAATTGATACATATAAAATGCCATTTAAAATGTCGGCATCGTTGGCGCCGGCAACCGCGGCTAAACTGGTCACAACAAAGGGATTTGCGGGGTCGGCAATACTCACAACTTCGACGGCCTTACTATTATTGGCGGTTGCTAAATAGAGATAGTTCCCCATTTGACTAATACCGTTGGCGTCGGCATCCAGGGCTAATTCGGTAATTTGACTTGGCGAATTCAGATTAGAGATATTATAAACGATCAATTTAGAATTGTCGGTTGTTAAATAGGCGTAGTTTCCATCGACAATAACAGCTAGACCATCGCCGGTGGCTGATTTTGAACTAACGACAAATGGTGAGTTTGGATTTGAAACGTTAACAATAATTAAAGCGTCATCATCTTCGCTGCCGGCAATAAACAGATGGTTATTTTGAATGGTTAAATTGATGCCTGCCTCATCAATGTCTAAGGTTTTGACCAATTGCAAATTGCTAGGATTACTAATGTTAATTACTGCTAGCCCTTTGTGCTGATTTTGGACAAGCACGTAAGCGTAGCCATCGTCAATTACCAGGGCAATCCCTTGGCCATCAATGTCCAAACAATCATCTACAGTGGGGTTGGCGGGGTTGGTAAAGTCGATACTGCAAAACCCCTGATTGGCTTTGGCAACTGCGGCATATAAATAATTACCGTCTTTTACGGCAACATCTTGTGCACGCTCCAGCACGTCGACTGTATCAAAATAAACAACGTCTTGGTTAGGGATTTCGATAAGCTCAATGGCGCCGTTATCGGGGATTGTTAAGTCGGACTCTACTATTATTGTGTCGGTAGAAGTGCCATTATTAAATTGGGTTTGGGTGGTTTGTAGCCAAATTGTACCAGACCAGTCACTAAAATATTCTTGTAACACAACACTATTACTGCGGCCAAATTGGCTTACCCAACTAACGGTTGACGTAATTTTTTTAGTAATACTATCTAGGTTTGAGCCGTTTAGATCGATTTTGTTGGCATCGTCGCGGTAAACGTCATCGATAGTAATGGTGCGGCTATAGAGGTCGACTGTTTCGCTAAAATCAGTGACTAAGCTGTAAGTATCACCAGCTAGGCTCAGTCCATATGTGCCGTTGGTGAGTGTGTAAAAGTTTTCTTGTTTTATGTTTTTAACAATTTCTAACCCCTCTAAAGCATAGTTGTAGGCTTGCTCTTGTTTTAGGGTGTTGTCGATTGCATTGCCATTCATAAAATGCAAAGTAAAAATGGCACCGCTGGCAATAGCAAAAATTGTTAAAGCGAGGAGAATTTCGACCAAGCTCATGCCACTATGTTTTTTAAACAGTTTGAATTGCATTAGTTGAAGTTAGTAGATACCACACCGCTACTACTGATTGTAATTGTGGCACTTTTATCATTCGCCCCGGTTAACATAATATTGCCACTAGCAGAAGGGATGCCTGTATACTTTGCAAAATATAAAGGCGTAGCGATGTTAATCTCGGTAAAGGTTAGCTCATTACTAAAATTACCGACTTTGTTATTAGGATCTTCTTCATCAAATAAATCGGCATGAAATAGCGTATATTTATTGGTTTCAAATTGGATGCCGCTTGTCACATTCATATAATTATTGCGGCTGTAGTTTTGTGTAACCAAAATATCTTGCTGCAATTCGTTAACCGCACTCTGAAAGTTGGCACGGGTAATACTGCTGTTTGTGTAGGCAATTGTAAGCCCGGAAATTATACCCACAAGCACAACCACCAGCATGATTTCGATTAATGTAAAACCGCGTGATTGCATTAGCGTGATTGGATTAAATTTGGCAGTTGGTAAATTGGCGTAATGATGGAAATAGCAATCCCTCCAACTAAGGCGGCCATAACAATTAACATAAGTGGACCTATTAAGCCTGAAATTATTTTAATTTTTTCGTTTACTTCTTCCTCATTTAAGTCAGCGATGACGTTGAGGGTGTTTGCCAAACTACCGGTATTTTCGCCCAGTTTGATTAGCTGCGTTTCTAGGTCGGGGAATAGGTCGGGGCGTTGCTCCAAATAGCTGGAGAATTCGCCACCGGAATGCAAGTAAAGATCAGCTTTTTTGATATAATCGCGATAAACTAAGTTTTTAATGACGTTGGCGTTTATCTGCAAGCTGTTGACCAAAGTAATCCCACTAATAAGTAACGAAGCGGTAATTCTGGTTAATTGGGTGATCTGAATTTGTTTGGTTAGTGTGCCTAGTACAGGCAACTTTAGCAAAAGTCGATGGAGCATTTTTCGGGTTGATCGAACTTTTAAGAGGAAATAGTAACTGGTAATTAAGGCGGCTGTAGCACCGATTAATAACCACCAATAAGATTTCAAAAAGGCTTCCGCCTGAATTAAGATCCGCGTTGTAATTGGCAACTCTACCTTAAAGGTGACAAAGATTGCCGTGATTTTTGGGACAATAAAGCGAATTAATCCAATTGAGACCACAATAATCAAAACAAAAATGACAATTGGATAAATCATGGCGCCGCGAATTTTTTTGCGGAACAAATTGTCGCGCGTTAAAATTTCTTCTAAGTATTCAATGGTTTCGGGCAGACGTCCGGAGGCTTCGCCGACTTCAATAAGATTTACGAAAATCTCGGAAAAGATTTTAGGATATTTGCGCAAGCTGTCATTAAATGACTGTCCATTTTCAATACTTTCGTGGATTTCGGCAATAATCTTGGCAAAATAACTATTTTTAATTTGAGTTTTGAGTAGCTCAAGGGCCCGTTTAATTGTTAAACCTGCCTTTAAAATTGTAGACAAATATTTAAGAAAAATAAGCTTTTCCTTATAACTGACGCCGCCAAAAGATTTTTGCCAAAAATGGACTTTTTTCTTGGCCGGCTGAATTTTATTAACAACAATTTTCTGTTTGTAGAGCGTTTGTTTGGCGACTTCTTCTGATTCACTAAAAATGGTACCTTTAATTTTTTTACCATCGGGATTTTGAGCTACATAAGCAAATAGGGGCATAATTATTCTTTAAGAACACGGATAACTTCTTCCAAACTTGTATCGCCGGCTTTAATTTTATAAATTGCATCTTCTAGCAGCCGAACAAAGCCTTGCTGACTTGCCGCTTCTTGAATTTCGGGAGGGGAGGCTTTGGCGAAGATTAGATTTTTAATTTCGTCGGTCACCTCGAGAACTTCCGCAATGGCTAGACGACCTTTGTAACCGGTATTGTTGCATGTATTGCACCCTGTGGGCTTATAAATTTGTGAACCGGTGGGTAAGAATTGATCCATATCTTTCCGCAGCTCCTTTTCAAAGCTGGAATCGTCGGAGATCAAGGCATTAAGAATCTTGTCGTCGATGACCATGGTCTGCTTGCAGTTTTTGCATAAGGCTCTAATTAAACGTTGAGCAATAACTACGTTAACGGTAGAGGCCACTAAATAGGCTTCGACGCCCATTTCTAATAAACGTGGTAAGGTATCGATGGCGGAATTTGTATGCAAGGTTGCTAAGACCAAATGCCCGGTTAAGGAGGCATTGATTGCGATGTTAGCGGTTTCGGCGTCACGAATCTCCCCTACCATCACAATGTCGGGATCTTGACGTAAAATGGATCGTAAGCCGTTGGCAAAACTGAGTCCGGCTACTGGATTGACCTGAATTTGATTAACACGATCCAAACGGTACTCAATTGGATCTTCGACTGTCATTAAGTTAACATTTTCGTTATTTAAAAGTTTTAACAAAGTGTAAAGTGTGGTTGTTTTACCGGATCCGGTTGGGCCGGTTACCAGCAGCATGCCGTGTGACTTTTCGCTATTACTGTAGATTTTGGCTTGGTTTTCTTTGCTATAACCCAAATCTGCCAACTGCAGCTTTTGCTTTTGTTCGCTTAAAATTCTCATTACAATCTTTTCGCCCTGGTAAACAGGAAGGATCGAAACACGAGTTGTAATTTCGCTATGATCGGATAGCTCTAACTTAAAGCGTCCATCTTGCGGTTTTTGATGTTCGTCAATGCGCAACTCTGCCAAAACTTTAATCCGTGAGGTAATAATATCGGACAATTCAATGGGCAAAAGAGCGATATCTTGTAGTTCACCATCAATACGAAAGCGGATTAGTAAACGCTCTTCGTGTGGTTCGATGTGGATATCGGAGGCGTTGTGGTCGAGGGAACTAATTAAAATCACATCCAGCAATTTGGATGAGCTGCGTAAAGTTTCAAGACTTTGAATATCGGCACCCAGACCGCCAGTTTTTAAGTTTTCGATTTGTTGTTTGAAGTCGATTTGTTTGTCTTTAAGCCCTTGGGTAATCTCACTTGGATAGGCAAAATAGAACTTAATTGGCTTGTGTATCTTCTTTTTGATGGCATTAATTAATTCTGACTGCTCGGGATGGGCGATTGCGATACCTACTTCGGTTTTGGAATCACTAATTACAGCGATTTTTTGCGAATTGGCAAAGGATAAGGGGAAATATTTGACCGTTAAACGCATCACATCAATCGAAAACTCGGGTACGGCCTCTAGGCTGTAGGCACTTAAGATTGCCTGCTTAATTGCACTTTGGTCAACAGAAGAGATTTGCGATAAAAGGTCTATAACATCGACTTTTCGCTCCTTAGCCTCTGCTAAAATAGCTACTTTCTCTTTTTTAATTTGAGGCAAATAGGGAATGAGACGGTCTAAAAATTGCTCGTTTGTGGCCATAATTTAGGTAAATCAATCTTGTAATTATACCTTATTTATGGGGATTTAACAATGAGTAACTGGCTTAATGTGGCATTATATGTTAGAATAATTTGATTTGATTTCAAAAAATGCGTAATTCAGAAGTGATGAATGCAGCGGTAAAGCTGCAAAAGAACTTGGAAACCAAGGGATTAAAATTGGCAAAGGGCCCAAAATACGTGAAAAAAATTGATAAAATTCTTAATGATTTAATCACAATTAACTTTGACGAGAATGATGAAAATCTGGCTATTAAAAGGAATAATCTGATCGAGAGTTTATCGCATTTGAGGAATATGATTGCAACAATGTCGGAGGTGCCGGACGTAGAGAATAATGATGAATTATATGCGAATGCCGCAATGAAGATGGAAAAGGATTTAAAAGACTTATTTTTGGCGATAAATACTGCGCCACAGCAGAATCTGGAAAAATTTAATCAAACTTTAGGACAGTACTTTAAGGACATGGAAGCTGCATCAGCATGGGATGCGGATAAACATACGGAACGAACAAATAACCTAATCGAAGAAATTGACCAACTGATCAAAGTGCAACCATCCCAACTCAAACGGCCCCTCAAAGAATTTAAAGCGGCCTTACTAAATGTAAAAGAATATTGGGTAAAGATTGCTAGCCTCCCCCCAGATGTTGATGCAGCAGCCGATGCAGTTTATATGAATGCAAATGACACTTATAAAGAAACCTATCCGCGCTTAATGGCTACCGCCGAGAACGCCTGGCGAAAAGTGGCTTCAATGCAAACGGAATAAACGGCAAAACGGCGAAGATTAAGAAAGCGTTGGCGGAGATGGCAGCATAAACGGCTCCGGCAATTACAGGAATAAACCCGTTACTACCTGCCATAATCGACTCATCCACACCAGCAATTTGGCCTTGTTGTTTGTGGTCCACGCTTGAGGTGAGCATCGCTTTAAAAGTGGGAATACTAAGGGAGATGCCAAGATTGGTTAAGTACATGATTGCCACAAACCATCCAATTGTGGGGTGAAAAAACAGCAAGGAAATACTAATTGCTAAGACAACCTGACCAATATTGAAGGTCGTTTTATTTGATAATTTTTTGGCGATCAAATTAACTAAATAGGCTTGATTAAAAATGGCAAAAATACCGATAAATAACATCAAAAATCCTAATTGCTTGGCGTCGAGGTTTAAACTATCTTTGGCGTAGAATGCAAATGTGGAGCTAAAGGCCCCCATGGCCAAGGCAAAAAATAAGCGTTTAATAAACAACTCCTTAATATGGGTATTGGTGCTAAATTTTTTAATTTTTTGGAAGACGTTGATTTCTTGCCAAAATTTAATTTTGAGATTGTGTGATAAGTCTTCGTGTTTTAAGGACTCGGTTAAGTTTGTAATGGTGATAACAAGGGTAATTAAGGAGATGATGGCGGCGGCAATCGTTGTACCTAGGTAGCCAATGGCGAACGAGGCGGTGAAACCGCCGATGGCGGGTCCAAAAATAAAGCCGAAGCCTAGGGCGGCCCCTAAAATTCCGTAATACTTTGTGCGTTCGGAGGGGGCGGTAATATCGGCAACGTAGGCATTGGTTACGGAAACATTGCCACCGGTGATGCCATCCACAATACGAGAAAACATGATCACAATAATGGGGAGGGCAACGGGTCCAATGGCGATATTGGGAACAAAATAGGCGGCACCAAAAATGATCCAACTTAAAAATGTACCGGCCTGACTTAAAATTAAAGTGGGACGACGACCAAATTTATCACTTAAGGAGCCAATAAGCGGTGCGGCTAAAAACTGAAACAGTGAATAGGCGGATAACAAAGCCCCATACACCAAAGGCCCTTCGCCGTATTTTTCGGTCACAAATGGTAAAACCGGAATCAAAATCGAAAAACCAATCGTATTAACGAAGGTCAAAAGAATTACAGGAATAAAACGCTTGTTGATCATCAAAGAAGGTTATAGCCGACGTATAGTAGCTAAATCTTTAAGAGTTCACAACTATCCTTTTAAATTTTTGAATAAATAGACGTGATTTTCCTCCTTATTAAATCCTCTCTTTCTAAAGAATTTTAGGGCATCCATGTTTTTGGGTGATGTGTCTGCCATTAACATGTTGGCGCCATTGCGTTTAAACCTTCTAATCAAACTATTGTATAATTTTTTACCAATGCCCATGCCTTGAAACTTTTCATTAACCCCCATCCAATTTATATAACCATAGGTCCAACTACTTTTAGGTTTTTTAATGACTGAACCAATGATAAAACCGGCAAGCTCGCCATTTTCGTCTTCGGCTAATAAACAAAACTGACTGTCTGACATAAAGCGATCCAAAATTTCGTACTCGTCCCAGTTACGGTAAAGAATAGGGAAAGCGCTAGCCCTAAACAAATGGTGACCGAGTTGAAAGACGGGTTTTAAATCATCAAATTCCACTTCTCTGACCTTTATCATGGTGTATAATAATTACTGTACGCCTTAATTATAACAGATTTTTAAAATATGCAAAGTGGAAATACCAGAATAGAAAATGACTCAATGGGCGCTGTTTCTGTCCCTGTAGATGCCTATTATGGTGCGTTTACAGTTAGAGCGGGAGAGAACTTTCAAATTTCCGGTCAACAAATGCCAGTAAGTTTTGAACGGGCACTAGGACAGGTTAAATTGGCTAGCGCAGAAGCAAACCACGAACTAGGTCACTTAACTAAAGATGTATTTGAGGGAATTAAAAAAGCTTGTGATGAATTTATTGCCGGTATGTACAGTGATGCCTTTTTAATCGATATTTACCAAGCTGGTGCGGGGACTTCGGTAAATATGAATGCCAATGAAATTATTGCTAATCGGGCAAATGAACTGTTGGGTGGGGGCAAGGGTGACTACACCTATGTTAACCCCAATAATGACGTGAATATGTCCCAATCAACAAACGATGTTATTCCGGTGACAAGTCGCTTAGCGATTTTGCAACAGCTCCCTCTATTACTAAAAGCACTGACTCACGCTTATGAAACTACCGATCGCTTTGCGCAAAAAAATCAAGATATTGTAAAAGTAGGACGTACGCATTTACAGGATGCCGTACCAATTACTGTGGGACAGGCCTTTGATTCGTATAGTCAGGCACTAAAAAAAACTAAACTAAATTTGGAAACGCTAAGCACGGAACTATACGAAATCGGTTTAGGTGGAACGGCTGTTGGTACGGGGATTAATACCCACCCACAATATCAGACGACAGTTACTACAAAACTGTCTAAGCTAACGGGGATCCCTTTTACGGCAAGCAAAAATAATACGGAGATGGCAAATAATATGACTGCATTTTTAAACTTTAGTTCTGGGTTACGGGCATTGGCGAGCAATCTGATTAATTACTCCGAAGATCTAAAACTAATGGCTATGGGCCCTAAGGCGGGAATTAATGAGGTACTTTTGCCAACCGTGCAACCGGGGTCATCAATTATGCCGGGTAAAGTTAACCCATCGATATTAGAATGCTTGGATATGATTTGTTTTAGGGTATTGGGTAATGATCAAATTGTAAATTTAGCAAGTCACCGTAGCCATTTTGAGCTAAATGTGTACTGTCCGATTATTGCAACATCGATTTTGGAATCGATGCAAATTTTGACAAATGGCTTGGAAATGTTTGCCAAAAAATGCCTGCAAGACCTGCATCTTAATCAAGAAATTGTTGAAACTACATTTGAAAAAAGCTTAGCTGTTGGAACAGCATTGGCTCCCCACTTGGGGTACCTAAAAACGGCCGAAGTAATTAAGAAGGCTTTGGCTGGGGGTAACTCAATTAGAGAACAAGTATTATCAGAAGGACTACTGACCGAGGAGGATTTAGATATAATTTTGGATGTGGCACGATTAACAAGACCCACTCGCCAATAACGGTGGGCCTTGTTGTAAAATTATTATTGAACAAACGGAGTCAAATCATCACCCGGATAAACAACTTGGTAAACTTTGAAGGCGTTAGACATGGCTTCTTCTTTAGTGGCGCCGGTTGCAGACACAGAAACAAATGTGGTGCTATCGGGAGTTGGTAGTGTAAATACTTCCATGTAATAGCCGTCGTTTACAACGTTTTGAACGAAGGTTACAAAGTAGCTACGGCCTCCGGATAAATCTTCTTCAAAACCAACATCGTCGGTGGCGGCAACTTGCGGTAAATAGCCTTCAAAAGTTTTTTTAGAGAAATCTCTTAAGGTCATTGTAGAGTCTGTTAGCATTCCGTATTTAATATAAAGGTCTTCTCCGGCAGACATACGGCTTAATTCTTTCCAAGTTGATGCATTGGCTTCGTCTTTTTCAAGGCCTGTTTCAACTGTTTGTAACCACTCAGTTGGTAAATTTGTGGCAAAAGCGGGAACACTTACTTCGGCGGTAGGCTTGCCGGCACAGCCAAATAAAAATATTGCCAATACGCTCACAATTAAGATCGATAAGATTTTTTTCATTTTTAAAAGTTATGAATAATTACTGAACTAGTCAGCTGTTTCAAAAGATACAATAAAGTGTTTCTTAGCTCAATCGTTTATTTAACCGCCCAACCACCATCTACCACCAATACTTCGCCATTCACAAAATCTGACTCATCCGAGGCTAGGTAAAGCGCTGCGTAGGCAATGTCATCGGGGACACCTAGGCGGGGGTATAAAGTTTGGCTTTCAAAATTTGCTTTGGCGGCGGGATCGGCAAGCATATCGGTAGTCATGGCTGTTTGAATAATCCCGGGAGCGATACAATTAACATTAATCCCCTTGGCGGCGTATTCTACGGCCATTTCACGCGTTAGATTTAAGATGCCACCTTTAGATGCGCAGTAAGCGGCGATTTGATCAAAGCCTAAAAAGCCGGCAATCGAGGTAATATTAACAATTTTACCTTTTCCTTTTTTGAGGAATTCGGGCAAAACAGCTTTGGAAACGAGAAATGTACCTTTTAAATTTACATCAATAACTTGGTCCCAATCGGCTTCGGAGGTTTCGTGCATGGCGCCAAACTTAACAATACCGGCGTTGTTTATTAAAATATCGATACCGCCAAATTCGGTTAAACAAGTTTGGACAACCATTTGAATGGCATCAGCATCAATCACATTCATAACTTTAAAAAGGGCAGTGCCGCCGTCTTGCGTAATTAGATTTACCGTTTCTTCGCAACCGGCCTGATTTACGTCCGTAACAAATACTTTGGCGCCTTGCTTGGCAAACATTACAGCAGTAGCTCTACCAATACCGGAGCCGGCACCGGTAATAATCGCAACTTTATTTTGAAGTCGCATGGTTTAAGGGGTTATTGATCAACGTGGTTAGTTTAGCATGAAATGGGCGAGACGGCATTAGATTACGGTTCCATGGGATAATGCGCACGGCGGCAAAGGTATTTTCATCAAGCTGCTTGCCGATTGTTTTAATGAAGACGCCTTCCTGAATTTCCGGCCTTACTGGTGGCAAAATGATGATCCATGTATGCTGGTCAAAGTCGACTAAAGTGAGATTTTCAACACCGTTAATGCCAATGACCTGACCGGCAAGCAAGCCGCGCTCGGGATTTTGCCAAATTGATTCAGCGCGATCGTTCATTAGCATACGATGAAAAGCTGGTAAACGATCAAAGGCCAAACGGTCGATATCTCTTCCAACCCCCAAAAAGTGCATCATACCGCCTAAAACAACGCTTACAACTAAAAGGGCAATCACAATTACATTAAAACGATATTTATAGCCCATGTTTGTGTGCTTAAATTCAACAAAGGCGGCGCTAATACAAATCACCGCTAATAAAAGCCAAAAATACGGTATTGATCTCAAGAAAAATCCGGGTAAGCTCTCACCGAATTTGTCATAATAATCAAAATCGCTCATTTTGATCACAAAGATCATCACGGCGCCGGCAACGGCAACCGCTAAAACTGTTAGAGCTAATCCGGTCCATAGAGCCATTTTTTTAGCAACAAAAGCCCACCGTGGTGACGGTTTTAATTTTTCCTCTTTGATTTTTCTTAGCGTTTCAAGGCTAATTTTGGCTTTGTTCATGGGCGTATTAAGTTAAATCGTACTGTTTGAGGGCTTCTTTAATTTTGTTTTTGGCCCGATTTATTAAGGTCCCAACTGTGGCAACCGGTTTTTTGATAATATCGGAAATCTCGTTGTAGTCTTTGTCTTCGAGGAATTTTAAGACTAGGACATCGCGATACTTGCTGTCTAAATCAGAAATTGCTTCACGAATTAATTTTGCATCAATTTTTTGAGCGACTGCTTGTTTAAGGTTTAACTCATCGGCAATGTTGAGGATTAAGGCTTCACTATCTTTGTCGGTTAAGTTGGTTGTGTGCTTTTTGTTTTTGCGAAAGAAACTAATCACTTGGTTGTACGTAATACGATAAACCCAAGTCGAAAATTTGAGATTAAGATCAAATCCGTTCAAATTTTGATAGGTTTTAATAAAAACTTCCTGCAAAATATCCTCCGCCTCACCGTTACTAACGTTAATGATGCGGTTAATATAAGCCAGCAGCCGCCCTTCGTATCTTTGCATAAGCTCAAGGAATAAATCGGCATCTTTTAACACCAACTTTACAACCTGTTCGTCTGTGAGTTGGTGAATGGGGATTGTGATACAAATATATTAGACTCTAGCTATTTTAGTATACGCAATTTTGGGGAATTTTCTTTCAAAAAGAGGGGTGAGCAATTGACATTATTCGCATACATGCTATGGTTTAATGGCTGTTAATTTTTTGTATGTATAATTGCGAGGAATCTGACTTTGGCATTATTACAATAGATGGCCATGGTACTGGTATTTTTGATGATGCTTTCAGGTGTCTAGAAGCAGCTAACGAAAGATGGCAGGCTGCAGTATATGTTGCAAATGCGGCTCAATCTAGTCCTAGTCCTAAAAAACAAGATCTTTCTCTGGTTGCTGGTAAATTACGAAAGGTGATTGAGATGGTAGCTCATATTGACCGACAAGGGAGAGTGGAGGATTTTATACTTAGACCAACGCAAATTGAAGTAGCCCAAAATTTTACATCTGCTCAACTTAGTAGGATATTATCAGGTCGAGAACATCAAGATTCAAACAGCCCAAACATGGCTCCTTATTTTAGTGTTGCTAGTATTTTACGTAATCAATATGGCAAACCAAATAGGAATAATCCGGATAAAGTTGTCCATGAGATGATGCTCTTAAATAGTAGATTGGCGGCTGTATATCTGAGAAAAAATAATGTGCCAGCCCTATTCAGGTCTAGATATAACAATGGTACAATAAAATATC
>Ga0210019_1001361_pt1 | contig 26480 bp, 26 predicted proteins | sample CryGeyCG2114_020_2_FD_183969 | JGI IMG/M metagenome (GOLD analysis project Ga0210019, IMG submission 183969) | Groundwater microbial communities from aquifer - Crystal Geyser CG11_big_fil_rev_8/21/14_0.20 (SPAdes) (version 2) | ecosystem: Environmental > Aquatic > Deep subsurface > Groundwater ...
AGCTCCAGCGATAACAATAGCGGCTATTATAATTGAAGCAGGCACTAATAGTTTATTATCCATATATTTAATTTATATTATTAATATTTTTATATTATAGCATATTTAAAATAATTCAGACATATTAAACACACTATGTTTTGCGTATATCCTTGCAATTTAGAACGGCAGAGTGTGAGTTATTGAAACATTCTCTTTTTCTTCCCACTTGGAAGTGTCTAATTTTATCTCGCGCGATTCGCTCAAATTTTTGTATTTTAATATACTATTTTTGAGAGCATATTCATAAAGTTCTTTTGTTATTTTCACATCTTCCATACAATATTTTTTTATTTTATCTACTTCTCCGTTTTTCCACCACGCAATTGCTTCAAGACCGTTACCTGTTTTTTTTCTGCCAAGCGTGCCTTCCGCCACCAAGTCAAGTTTTATCCGCCGTCCCAAAGATTTTTTTATTTCTTTTAGAAGGTCTAAACTTTTTATTCGTGTTAAATCCCCCGGATAATATTTGTTTAAAATAGGAATATCAAAATGGTCTGAATTGTAGCCAATCAACATATCCGCTTTTTCCAATATCGGCCAAAGATTAGGAAGCTCTTCTTGTGTATAAGCAAGATATTTATTTGTTTCCGAGTCGTGCGCGCAGATTACCGACAAATCCAAAAGAGCGGGGTCTGCCTTGCCGACATCTTCAAATGCATTTCTTGTTTCAATATCAAAAATAATTTTTTTCATAATACAAATTGCGAATTTATATAAATATTTCCTGCGTATTCGCGTGGCAATGTTTTATTTTTTACGCGGATATTAAACGAGGAATTTTGAAGAGTGTTATTTGACAATATATGCTATTTCATCTTCATTTGCTATTGTTTCCTCGCCAGTTGAAAGTTTTTTTATTTTAAATTTGCCTATTTTTTCCTCTTCTTCTCCAATACAAATTACAAAAGGTATATTTTGTTTATCCGCGCTTTTGACCTGTTCCCCGATTTTTTTATTACTTAAATTTACCGCCACATTCAGATTATTTGAACGCAATTTTTTTGCCAAATTTTGAGCATAAGGTATATTCTTTGAATCAAGAACGCAAAGCATTAGATTTGTTGATGATGAGTATTTTGGAATTAGATTTCTTACCTCAAGAAAATTTTGCATAGGAGCGTCTCCCATACCAAAACCGACTGCTGGAATTTTTTTCGCGTCAAAAATTTCAAGCAAGTTATCATAACGGCCGCCGCCGAAGATAGAACGGTTGTTTTCAGTATTTGTGTCATATACTTCAAAAATCATTCCTGTGTAATAATCAAAGCCGCGAGTTAAAAACGGAGCTATTGTTGCGGAAACGCCTGATTTAGAAAGTTTCGCTTTTAATTCTTTTAAATATTCTATTTCTTCATACGCGCCGAGCTCTTCAAGATTTTTTTCTTTCAAATTCTTCAAAAGTTTCGCGCTTTTTTCTTTTCCAATAATATCATTTGTTCTTTTTTCAAAATCTTCATCCCCGATTTTTTTATACTTGTCTATTATTTTTACAAGAGCATTTATATTTTCGTCATTTAGTTTGAATTTTGTTTTTAAGTATCGCTTTAGTATTCCGATAAAATTTATTTTAATTTCAAAATCGGTGTTTTTAGCGCCGAGTTCTTTAAGGATTTGATACGCAAGCGAGATAATTTCCGTATCAGCGTCAATTCCATCCGCGCCAAATAGGTCGGCGTTTAACTGCCAATGTTCGCGAATACGACCGCGCTGAGGCCGCTCATATCTGAAAGCGTTTGGTATGGAATACCAACGAAGAGGGAAAGAGAGCGTTTGTCTTTTTCCAGCAATCATTCTTGCTACAGTCGGAGTCATTTCAGGCCGTAGCGTTACATTTCGTCCTCCGCGGTCTATGAAAGAATATGTTTGCTCTTTTATGAGTTCCTCGCCCGATTTCGCTTCGTATAATTCTGTCGGTTCAAGAATTGACGCGCCATATTCAACATAACCGAAACTCTCAACAGTTTTTCGCATTTTGCCGAAAATATAGTTTTGAATCGCTATATCTTCGGGATAAAAATCCCGCACTCCTTTATACGGCTTTGTTTCAAGTTTTTTTTTGCCTGATTTTTTATTCATCTTTGAATAATAACGAAATTAAAGCTTTAATACAAGCATTTATGTTCTCTATACAAGGTTACAATAAGACCACGGAAGTTAAAAATCAAAAATCAAAAATTTATAAAATCGCTATGGGATAAATTCCAAATTCCAAGCGTCAAATTACAAATCATTATAGCGGTTACTTGGCGGTTAAATCATCAAGTAAATTATATATGGTACCCCTATGTAAAATATCGTGAATTACAAAACTCGCCGCAGGCATAATTTTTGAAAGACATTGCGCAGGCGAACACGCAAGCATAACAAAAAATCAGCGGATTTTTATGATGTCTTGCAAAAATTTATGCCAAGAAAGAGTTTCGTAATTCATAGTAAAATAAGTATCATATTCTGAATTATGAAATACTTTATCAACACTGACTTAATGGCAAAGTTATTAAACAATAGGGGATTATTTTTTGCTTTCCAATATTATGTCGCTTTGGCGCATTATCATTTCTTTAATTTGTTTTGGATGTCCAATTCCTCTGATTATGAATTCTTGCGATTCGCCGGCGGTTTGCACATGTATATCTCCAAAATCAAGAAATGTTTGAAGCAGTCCTTTTATCTCAATTGTAATATCTTGAATTCTTTCCATTCTGAAAGTGGAGATTTCGCGCCTAAAAAATCCTTTTTGTTCTATATCAATAATTCGTTTATTTGTTATAAACCATACATCAAGATAATAATCAGTCCAGATTGCAAAAAGTTTCACCCATATTATAAGTGTCCATATTGATATCGCGAAAATCGTTACAGAAATAGATTGATTTGCGTATATTTTATTATAAAAAAATTCAGCAATTATCGTATTGTCAAAAAAATAAAAATAGATAATAAACGGAGCAATGTATAAAATAATCAGACCAAAAATGTTTCTTAACAAAACAAAATAGTGTTTTCTGAGCGTTATTTCAATTTTTTCATCGGGAGATAAATTTATTATACTCATATTATTTATGAAATTATTATAGCGGAAAAATACATAGCGCTTATAAGAGCTAAAGAAATTGAAAAATACACAATCATAGCCAACCATATTATAAATGAGCCGGCGCCATATTTAAACCAGTGATATATAAGTATCAAACTATAAATAAAGAAAAACGCGAAAGCTACAAAAAAAACAAACCATACGACATTATCGGCGTTATTTAAGATAATATTATTAATTAATTCTGTAAACCAAAAAGATTTGAACGGAGCAATAGATTCAACTTCGTTAAAAAACATAAATATATTATCTCAAAAATAAAAGATTTACACAAATACAAAGTCAAGCGTCTTATTGTCCAAATTAGCGGCTATGAGTTTGACGCGGACTTTGTCGCCTAATGTGAAGGATTGCCCGTTTCTCTCGCCCTTTATGCTATATGTTTTTTTATCAAGAGTATAAAAATCATTGCCAATTTTACTTATATGCACAAGCCCTTCGGCTTTTGTGTTTTCATCTTCCACAAAGATGCCAAAATCTGAAACACCCGTTATAGAGCCGTTAAATATCTCGCCTATATGTTCTTTCATATACTCTACTTGTTTGTAGCGAATAGAATCTCTTTCCGCTTGAGCTGCTTCTATTTCTTGCTCTGTGGAAATTACGGATAGCTTTTCATATTTTGAAAATTCATTTCGCGGAATTTCTTTTCCCGCAAGACGGATTTTTATAATTCTGTGCGTCATAATATCGGGATAACGGCGAATAGGAGATGTAAAATGCGTATAATATTTGAAAGCGAGTCCGAAATGCCCTATATTTTTGGTGGAATATATAGCTTTTGACATTGAACGAATTACTGTGATTTTAATCATATTCTCAATAGGTTTTCCTTTTATCTGTTTGAAGAGATTATTTATGTCTCGCGTTGTTACGCCTTCGTTATTTATATTAAATTCATAACCGATTGCGTTAAGAAATATCTTTAGATTTTCTATTTTTTCGGCATCAGGAGCGTTATGAATACGATATACGAATAAAGCGTCTTTTGAGTCGGATTTTTTATTCAAATTAAATATATATTCGGCGACTTCTTGGTTTGCAAGAAGCATATACTCTTCAACAAGTCTATTTGTGTCATACAATTTCTTTTTTTCCACGCTAAGCGGTTTGCCGTTTTTATCAAGAGTAAATTTCACTTCATCGTGCTCAAACTCTATTGAACCATTGTCAAAACGCTTTTTACGAAGATTTTTTGCTATTTTATTTAATAAATCAAGTTTTTCATAATATTCTCCGTCTTTAGCGTCAATTATTTTTTGGGCATCTTCATATGTAAATCGTTTGTTTGAATTTATTATTGTTTCTCCGAACCATTTATTTTTCACATCGCCGTTTTTCGTAAGTTCAAATACGGCGGAATAAGTAAGTTTGTCTTCGTTCGGATTTAAGCTTGATACATCATTTGATATTACTTCTGGAAGCATCGGAACAGTTCTATCAACGAGGTATATTGATGTCGCGCGTTTTTGCGCTTCTTTGTCTATGGCGCTATCCGGAGTTACATAATGCGATACATCGGCAATATGCACGCCGATTTCAATATTTCCATTTTCAAGATTTCTTATAGAAATAGCGTCATCAAAATCTTTCGCGTCGGGCGGGTCTATTGTTATTGTCATAATGCCTCTGAAATCTTTTCGTTTTCCGATTTCCGTCTGCAATATGTCTTTTTTTTTATTTTCAATTTCTTTTGCCGCTTTTTCAACATCAGACGAAAAACCAGTTTTGAAACCATGTTCAAGCACTATTGCCCGCATCTCTACATTATGTTCCCCTTTTTTACCAAGGATTTCAATTATTTTTCCTTCAGGATTTTTTTTAGGGTCGTTCCAATGAGTAATTTCCACGAGGACTTTTATGCCATTTTCCACTTTTGAATCAGGAGGAAGCAATATGTCCATATACATTTTTTTATCATCTGGCGCGAGAAATAACATACCATCTTCTTTTTCCACGACGCCGACAAATTGCGTTTTTGCCCGTTCAATGATTTTTATTACTTCTCCGTGAATTCTTTCACCTTCTATTTTAGGATGAAGGACGATTTCCACTATGTCTTTATTTAATGCCGTATTGGTATAATTATTTGGTATTTCTATATCTTCTTCAAATAAGTCATTTGGCAGGTATCCGACTCCGCGGCTTGTAATTGTTATCTGCCCAGTGATATTTGATGTTTTTTCTTTATTTTTTGATTTTTCCATAATTTACAATATAGTAAGTGTAATAGTGATTATTATCAGAGTATATCAGAAATTGATTTAATATTAAAGTGTTTGTATGGTGTGAAAAAATATACATATTTATTTTTTTATTGACCAAATAAAATTATTTTGTTATTATCTTATTACGATGTTAAAAATACGATTACAAAGAATTGGACGCAAAAACGACCCTTCATTCAGGGTTGTTTGCGTTGATTCAAAAAAAGGACCAAAGAGTAATAATAATGTGGAAATACTCGGTTCATACGACCCAAAAAGAAATTACATAGCGATAAATGATGAAAGAACGCTAAAACGAATTTCAAACGGCGCGCTTGTATCTGACACTGTTCACAACCTTCTTATAAAACGCGGTATTATAAAAGGCAAGAAAATAAATGTTTCCAAAAATAAGAAGAATGCAAAAAACGCGGAGTTGGTCAAAGAAGAAACTTCCGTGAAAGAAATACCGGTTGAAATAAAATCCGAAGAGATGCCAGCCGATGATAAGAAAGAAGATATTAAAGACATACAAGAAAAACCGCCAAAAGAGGAATTAGTTGAACTTTCAAAATAAGAAAAAATGTTTGAAATAAAATAGAAAAAGAAATCTGAATATATTTTTTTGGTGATTTATTTTTTATATTATAAAAACAATGACAAAAATCAAGCATCCTTTAATTTTCTTTTTTATTGTTTCTTTATTTCTTACTATCTTTACAAAAAAGGTCTATGCGGCAGCGTCTTTTATGAAACCAATCGTCCCTAAATGCGCGTCCGGCGGGATATGCGGATATTGCGACCTTATTAGCCTTGTAAATAATATTATTGAATTTCTGATATATTTTTCAGTAATTATGGCGACACTGATGTTTATGTATGCGGGTTTTCAATATCTTACAGCCGGAGGCAAAGGAGATAAAATCACAAGCGCTCATAAAATATTCACAAATGTTTTTTTAGGTTTGGTATTTGTTCTCGCGGCGTTTCTGATAGTAGATACTATTATGAAGACATTTTTGCCGAATGGTAGCACAAAGTTTGGTCCTTGGAATGAAATTGAGTGTAAATTGACCAATATAGAAAAATAGCATATAATAAAATAAATTTATATTTTATACTTAATAATATATGTCACAAGAAAGTTTAATAAAATTAGCATGCTCAAAATGCAAACGCATCAATTATTGGAGCAGAAAAAACAAGAAAAAAGTTGAACGCAAAATTGAGCTTAAAAAATATTGCAAATGGTGCAAGAAACAAATTACGCATAAAGAGTCCAAAAAATAAGCAGATAGGATGGTCAGACCCCCATATGTTAAGATATGACTATGAATTACGAAACGCAAAAATTTAGGTCCTCGATCGCAAAATCTCCTTATTTTTTAAATGTTTTTGCTCAATAGACCATAAATTTTTGCGTTTCGTAATTCACAAGATATGATATATGCCACGATAATAATTTTGAAATAGGTGGACTCTATCATATTGTTAATCACGAAGTAGAGAATAGACGGGTCTGTAGTTTAGTGGTAAAATTTCGGTCTCCAAAACCGAAGTCCCTGGTTCAAGTCCAGGCGGACCCGCAAAATTTGAGAGACCCTGCGCAAAATTGTGTCTGACATAGCAGAATTAAAACACTATGAAAGACAAAAATAACAAAATAATAAAGATATTAGAAAAACAGATGTTCAGTAAGAACTTGGAGACTCAGTCTCCAAGTCATTATGGCCTAAACCTTGCTTAAATGATATAAAGGATATAGCAAGGTTAGACCTTGCTGACATAGTAGAATTTAATAAATCAAGAGCTCCCCTTTTTATTAACTTGGATATCCCAGATGTCTAACATCTGGGATGTCATTTTAAGAAAATTATTAAAAACAAGAAAATATCAGACACAATTTAGTAAATGGTCCCTCGCTTGATAGGCGAGCTGGGGTAGAGAGTACTTAGTGAATTTCGAGCTTTGCGAGAAATACACTTAGTAATTCGTGACCAAGTCTATCGGACCCGTTTTTTTATTTTATATGAGACACTCTACAAAATTATGTCCGGCATAGTAATGGTTAATAAAAGAAAGCTCTTTGTAACAAAATTGCCACGGGATAAATTCCAAATTCCAAGCGCTAAATTACAAACAAATTCCAAATTCTAAATTCTAAATCGCGCTTAAAAACTTAATTCCTATCAATATCAAAGTCGGACCTTAATATGATAGTTACTATGAATTACGAAACTCTTTCTTGGCATAAATTTTTGCAAGACATCATAAAAATCTGCTGATTTTTTGTTATGCTTGCGTGTTCGCCTGCGCAATGTCTTTCAAAAATTATGCCTGCGACGAGTTTTGTAATTCACGAATAGTTATCTAAAAAGTTTGTAATTTCTATTTCTATTTTTTTAATTTCATTCGGATTGAACCACTTAATTCTTGCATCTTTCTTGAACCATCTAATTTGTCTTTTTGCGAAATGCCAGATTTCTGTTTCTAATTTATTTAACATTTCTTCTTTTTTTATTTTGCCTTGCAAATAGCGCGCGATAAAACGATACTCAAGACCAAATGATTCAAGCCGTTCCCAAGAGACACTTTCGGCGCGCAGTTTTTTAACTTCTGATATCATACCGCTTTGAATTCGCGATACAATTCTTTTATGAATATTATTTTTTAATTTTTTATCCGAAAGTTTTAACCCAATTTGAAGCGTTTCATATTTTGAATTTGTTTTTAATTTTGGCACTTTACCGAGCGCTTTTGCTATTTCAATAGCTCGTATGAGCCGTCTTGGATTATCTTTTTCAATTTTTTTGGCGCGATTTTTATCTAATTTTTTAAGCATTGAAAATAATTCTTTCGCAGATTTTTTTTCAAGTTTCTTGCGGAGTTTGTTATTGGGCTTGACTTTTGGCAATACGAGACCGTCAACTATCGCTTGAATATAAAAGCCGCTTCCGCCGACTATAAAAGGAATTTTTCTGGTCTTATAAATTTTTATGATTTTATTATCCGCAAGTTTTTTATATTGAGCGACGGAAAATTGTCGTTTTGGATTTGCGACATCAAGTAAATAATGAGGCACTCCGCGTGTTTCCTTTTTCGTAATTTTACCGCTTCCTATATCAAGTCCTTTATATACTTGCCTTGAATCCGTGGAAATAATTTCACCGTTTAATTTTTTAGCGATTCGCGCCGCCAAATCGCTTTTGCCAGTCGCTGTTTGTCCAAGAATTACAATTATTTTTATTTTCTTTTCTTTCATGCTAAAATAATTATATTATAAACTTTAATTATTATAATATGTCAAAAAAAGAAAATAATTGCGAATTTTGTGATAATCTATATTTAGACGATACTGTTAAGGTGGGTGAAAAAGTGTCTGATATATCTTTCAAAATATTTCATAAAAACAATGAAAAAGAAATAAAAATTTCCGATTTCAAAGGAAAATGGCTTATATTTTTCTTTTATCCCGCGGATTTTACTTTTGTTTGTCCGACAGAGCTTGAAGAAATGGCAAATTTATATAAAGAGTTTAAAAAGGAAGGCGCGGAAGTTATATCTATAAGCACAGACACTGTTTATACGCATAAAGCATGGCATGATACTTCAAAAGCGGTCGGGAAGATAGAATTTCCAATGGCATCTGACTCAAACCATCGTCTTTCGGAAATGTTTGGCGTTCTTATAGAAGATGAAGGGCTATCGCTTCGCGGTAGTTTTATTATTGACCCTGACGGAGTGCTTCAAATTTCCGAGATAAACAATAATAATGTTGGAAGAAACGCTAAAGAGCTTTTGAGAAAACTTCAAGCGTCAAAATTTGTCAGCAAAAATAAAGGCAAAGTATGTCCGGCAAGCTGGAATCCCGGAGACGACACTCTTGAGCCGGGACTTGATTTAGTGGGAAAGATATAATTAGAATATAAATTTATAAAATTAAATAATTAGGAGATATTAAAATCATCTGATAGTATTAACAATAGGTGGATCGCGTGAAATTGTTCATTGATTTATTAGCTAACTGTCATCAGTGTCATCAGCAGTAAATACCGTTTTTTATCTTTTTTAATTTTAAAATTCTAAAATTTATTTTATAGGAGGTTTATTATGTTAAATTTGAAAGTAATTTTAAAAAAATAGAATACAAACAATAAGAAAAGTATGAATATATTCCGGCGTTGGAAGTTAATTGTCTTAAGTTTGTTTAATTTTAAGATAAAACCGGGCTTGTCTGAAGACTAGAGGCGTCTCAAATTTTTTCTCCATGGCAGTTCAAAATATGAAAACGGCATATTTTGAAAATGAACAATGATGACCTCGAAAACGCGATCGTTATTTGTATTCAGGTATGGGCTCAAACAAACATAAGAGACCATACCAATTTTTGTCTAAATGCGCGACATGACATCTTGTGTCGCGCATTTTTTAATGAAAAAATCATACAATATATCGTATGATTTTATTTTGTATATGTATTTTGTTTCAATGCTAAGTTGTGTCCTATTCTTAAAATAGTTCGAACATTTTTTGCCACCTGCGGCGGCGAGGAAGAGCCCACCACGAAATTCCAAAATTGCGGCTCCGCCGCACCGCTGACAATTTCAAGTTTTTCTTTGGCGGCATTCAATTATGAATTTAATTTATCAAAAAATCAAACAAAAAAAAGGCCCCGCGTGGTGATGTTGCTACCACGAGGGGCCCTGAACGAATTCGCTGTTTACGGCTCATACCCACTCCGTAACCGGAAGTCGGTTGCGCACGCGGTGTGCAGCGAGAATTACGGCAATTGCGCCGGCGCCGAGGAACATGTATACGGGAAGCGCATAGTTGACGAAGGTGTGGTCGGTAATCGCAAAGATTCCCAGACCATAACCTACTCCGAACAGTCCCCACGCAAACGGCCGGTCCTCGTGCGGATTTCTCCACACAAAGCCGATGGTTGGGATTGCAGCGCACGCATCGGCAACAATCGCGAGATAAAGTACAAATTGTGCTTGCGAAGCTTCGTTGTGAACGAAGCCCCACCACACGAGCGAGGCGATGCCAATTGCTCCGCATACGAGCTCCCATCGCTCTGGCTTTCTCCGTATTCCTCGCCACAATGCGAGCACTGTGATGAGAACGGGGTTGAAGAAACCGAAGACGGCAGGCCAAACATTGCTCGTCGCGCCGGAACTGCGATAGGTGAGCAAGAGTGCAAGGCCGAGAAGCGACCAGATGCTCCAGCTCACGAGGTTCGGTTGAATCTTTCTCTGGAAAACCCTAATCGCGTAGGGAATGACGCTGACCATAACAACCAAACCAGCAATTTGACCAATCGTTTCTGTGTTCAAGCTACACCTCCTTTCCTATCCACGGATCAGAACCGTGGTAATGATGGTGATGCTCTGGAACACGCTGATGAGCATGGACCAGAACACGGGCATACTGCGCACCCGGATTCCCTCGAAAATCATCGCCGTCTGAATCGCGATGAAGATGACCCACATTGTGAGGGAAATTCCCTCAACGCTGGGAGTAGTGAGAGTCACCCACACCTATGGCGCAAGCGCCACAGGATTCATGAAAATCAGACCGACTATCACCATCTTAAAGAACTTGCGCTCCAGGAAACCCCGGAGCCGTCCATTCAGAGTTTCAACTGTACTCATCGGAGGCCTCCTATCTATTTGGTTGGAAATGTGCGGTTTTGACCAAGCCACGATGACTCAATCACATAGTCGCTATCATAGCATAACTGATGTCTGTCGTCAAGGGCAATAAAAAAATCCGCACATTTGCGGTTTCTTATCTTCTGATTTTTTGAATTAAAAATTTTTCTTTCCCCAACTCTTTGACTTTTCCTTTCTGATGCCCGAGGAGAGAATCGTCCCGCTTTTTCTAATTCGCTCCGCTCATAAGAACGCTGGACGCGGCTCGGCGACAAGCCCTCGCTACACTTCGTTTCGCTCGTCTTGTATACCGCCTCCGCCGTTCGATTCTCTCCATCGTTGCAAAAATATAGTCGCCCGATGCTCCGCATCGTTCTCTTTATTTTTGTGCCCGAGGAGAGAATCGTCCCGCTTTTTCTAATTCGCTCCGCTCATAAGAACGCTGGACGCGGCTCGGCGACAAGCCCTCGCTACACTTCGTTTCGCTCGTCTTGTATACCGCCTCCGCCGTTCGATTCTCTCCATCGTTGCAAAAATATAGTCGCCCGATGCTCCGCATCGTTCTCTTTATTTTTGTGCCCGAGGAGAGAATCGAACTCTCATGGGTTTACCCCACACGATTTTGAGTCGTGCGCGTCTACCAATTCCGCCACCCGGGCAATAATAATAATAAATGTATAATACTTAATTTTTTTGTGTAAATCAATTTATTGTATATTATTTCGCTATCAAAAATTTTTGTTGAGTTTATTTTTTTATGATATAATAATTGCAATATGACACAGCAATTCCACAATGATTCAATATATTGGGTTGAACTTGAGAAAATACAGCCAAACCCTTATCAGCCGCGGCGCGAATTTAATCCAGTAAAATTGCAGAATTTGGCCGACTCAATTCGTCAATACGGCGTGCTCCAACCGCTTGTTGTAACACGGAAAGAATATCAGACAGATGACGGAGGTTTATCGGTAAATTATGAATTGATTGCGGGTGAAAGACGATTGAGAGCGTCTTATCTTGCCGGTATCAATCAAGTGCCTGTGATTATAAGGACAATGGAAGATGACGGCAGAGTGAAACTTGAAATTGCTATTATAGAAAATATTCAAAGGGAAGATTTGAATCCTATGGACAGAGCTTTCGCGTTTTCCCGTCTTGTGAATGAATTTAATTTTAAACATATTGAAATAGGGCAAAAAGTCGGAAAAAGCAGGGAATATGTTTCAAATACAATACGGCTTCTTTCTCTTCCCGATGAAGTGCAAAAAGCTATTTCTGAATGTATAATAACAGAAGGTCATGCAAGACCTATTATGATGCTTGTGGACAAGCCGGAAGAGCAAGCGACTCTTTTTAAAGAAATAGTGGCAAAGAAACTTACGGTACGGGAAGCAGAGTCCATTTCAAGAAGGATTGCCGTAGACAGAATAAGAAAACACTCGCGAAACTTTAATCCTGAAATAATGGAGTTTGAAAATAAACTTACAGAGACATTGGGAGCCAGAGTACAGATAGAGAAAAAGGAAATAGGCGGAAAAATTACAATAGATTTTCTTTCAGATGAAGATTTGCGTGGAATTTTTAATATCTTAAACAAAGAAAATGTTGAAAATTCCTCTGTTCTTCAAATGTCTGAAGATAAAGAGGAATTAATAGACGACAGGTCTAAAGAAGAAAAAGAAACAACAGATGAAGATTTGTATTCAATAAAAAATTTTTCAATATAGTTTTTATCTAAATTTTTCTTATAGAAGGTTTTGCTGTTTTATGTTCTGTTATGGTGTTTCGTATATTTCTGCGCGCTGCGGATGTTTTAGACATATCCATCCATTTAGCAGTGGGGAGACTTGTCTTTTTTGTTTGTATCTCCACGATATCTCCATTTTTAAGTTTTGTATTAAGCGCTGCAAATTTATCATTGACTTTTACTCCGGATATATGGTTTCCAATATCGGAGTGCACGGCATACGCGAAATCAATAGGGCTTGAATCAATAGGCAGGTCTATGACATCGCCTTTCGGAGTAAAAACAAAAATTCTGTAGTTAAAAAAATCAGTTTTTAAGTCATCAATAAACTCTTTTGATTTCGGAATACTTTTCTGTTCCTCCGCTATTTGTTTAATCCATCTCGGAATATTTTCCGTTAAGTAAGGAAGTTTATAAGCTGATTTTTTATTCTCACTTAAAGATTTTTTATCATTTTTTTTATTACCATTTACTTCATCTCTGAAATTTTTTACACGATTAGCTATTCTTGAAGAAAGTAATTTTCTTATCCATGACTGATTTGATTCATTTTTTTTATTTTTTTCAAAACTTTTTTTATAAGAGAGATGAGAAGCGATGCCATACTCCGCTTCTTGATGCATTTCTTCAGTGCGGATTTGTATTTCTATCAAACCGCCGTCACCTGTAAAAATCGTAGTATGTAAACTTTTGTATCCATTTGGACGGGGAATTGCTATATAATCCTTGATTTTTCCCGGAAGCGGCCTCCAAACGCTATGAATAATCCCAAGCGCTTTATAACAGTCGTCTATAGTCGGCACAATAATTCTAAGAGCGGATATGTCTCTTACTCTATCAATATTTTTGTCTTTTCTTTCTAATTTTTGATATAAACTGTAAAGCCGTTTTATTCTATAGTCGGTTTTGAAGTTTATTATATTATTTTTTGCAAGCTCTTTCTTTATAGATTTATTTATTTTTATAAGTTTTTTTATATTTTCTTTGTTTTTTTGTTTACGCAATTGCAGTATTTCCATATATTTATCAGGATAAATATATGGAAAAGCAAGGTCTTCAAGCTCTCCTTTTATTTGTCCCATACCGAGTCTGTCCGCTATTTGTGCGTATATTTCAAGCGTTTCAATAGCGTTTCTTTGCTGACTTTCTTTACTATTATATTTGAGTGTCCGCATATTATGCAGACGGTCGGCAAGTTTGATGATAAGTACGCGAATATCTTGAGATGTTACAACAAAAAGTTTGCGTAAACTTTCCGCGTGTTTTTTTACTCCGCGATAATGAAGCATTCCAAGCTCCGTTACGCCCTGTACGAGATTGGTGATTTCTCCGCCAAATTTTTCCCGCAATTCTTTTTCTGTAATGCCGACATCTTCAATAGTATCGTGTAAAAGTCCGGCTGATATTGTCTTTGCGCCCATACCGAGTCCTGCAAGAATCTTTGCGACCTCATATAGATGTATCATATATGGTTCGCCGGAATTTCTCTTATGATTGATATGCGCGCGCTCGGCAAATTGATAAGTCGTTGTTATGAGCTTTTTGTCTTCCTCCGAAGCTGATGACATTAGGTTTAATATATCTCTGACATTCATAAAGATATTTTATTCTTTTAATTGTTTATTGCAAACATTTTCAGCTATGCGATAGCGGAAAATAGAGGGGATATGCAAAAACTTGACAAAATTATATTTTTCTGTATAATTTTAGACAGATTGTTATTTTAAAAAAAATTTAAAGAAAAAGAAAGGAGAGGAAAATGAGAAAAATTTTATTTTTCTTAATATTTTTGATTGGCATTAGCATTAATGTCAATGCGGAAACGGAAACAAGAGTTTTTATGGAAGATAAGATCCTTGTTATAGAAGAAATAGAAATAGAAATAAAGGAAAGGAAAGAAGTTCCGGGTGTTCCAACCGGAATTGACGCGGAGACGGCTCACCAACTTGTAAGTGGTGAGCTAGATAAAAAAGAGCTAGATAAAAAAGAAGAAGAAAAAAGTTTTCTTTTTGGTTTTCCAATCATTAAGCAAGTAAAAACATTAAGTAAGGTTGTTACTTATAACAATGGTTGGAAAGAAACAGACGGCGTGCTGTCTGTTAAAAATACTAAAGATCATAAAGCCACCTTTTTTTGCTTGATAGCGCCAGCTGTTTGCGTGTTGGTGGTGAGCTTCATTGTAATCTTTGCGAATCAATCACAATCAGTTGTCCAATATAGAAAACTTATAGTTTTTTATATTGGAATATTTTTTAGTATGTTGCCAGGAGCACTCGTGAGTGTATTCGTAGGAATACCCGAAGGAGTGCTTATGGTAATACTCGTGGCAACAATGCTCGTGGGAGGCACCGCAGGATGGTTTGTAGGAGGTTTCGCAGGAGGATTTATAGGGGTGTATATAGGAAGTTTCGCAGGAGAATTTATAGGGGTGTTCGCGAACCCCCTGCAATATATAATATTCATTGCATTGGTAGAAATCGTATCTTCTGTAATAGTATATATAGCGCAAAAGATAAAACTGTGACTTACCGTATCTTCCATAACCCATACAGACAAAAATGTCTGTATGGGTTTTTTTATTTATTTTTTTTCTAACTTATGCGGATTGTGGTTCGGGCAGGTTTTGTCGGAGCATCTCTCTGGGATTGTTTTTGGCGTTAAGTTTCTAAACTCGCTCCGCTCGTTAAGAACTTCCTGCCCTGGCTCGCCGTCGCGCTCGGCTATTGCCCGCGCGCGACATGGCTCCGCCTCACAAAAACTCCTCAGCGCATGCAAAGCAGTTTGCATGCTCATGCCCTACTTAATAAGTTTGTGTGGATTATGGTTCGGGCAGGTTTTGTCGGAGCATCTCTCTGGAATCGTTTTTGTGCCTTCCATCATAAGCGATTTACATAGCGGACAAAGATTGCCTGTCGGTTTTGCTTTAATGGTGTATTTACAATCAGGATAGTTTGAACAACTATAAAAAATTCCAAATCTGCCTCGTCTTTCCGACATATATCCGTCTTTGCATAAAGGACACTTTATACTTGTGCGCGCTCTCGCTTCTTCCTCCGGAGAAGTTTTTATAAATTTACATTTAGGATAATTATTGCAGGAAATAAATCTGCCAAATTTGCCGTCGCGTTCCACGAGCTTTCCATTTTTGCATTTTGGACAATTTTCTCCAGTTTCTTTTGGTCCCTCAAGTTCTTTTCCGTCAATCATTCTTCCGCCATTACAGTTCGGAAATAATGAACAGCTTAAAAACTTTCCCGACTTTCCAAGTTTTATAATCATACGCGCGCCACATTTCGGACATTTATATTCTTCAGGCGCATTGCCTAAATTTGTGATTTTCTCAATATCTTTTTTTGAATTCACATTTTTTGTAAAGGGTTTATAGAAATCGGAAAGTGTTTTGACATACTCTCTCTTGCCATTTGCTATTTCATCAAGCTCATTTTCCATTTCCGCGGTGAAAGAATCGCTTATGTATTTTTCAAAATTATCTTCAAGAAATGAGCTTACCACATCGCCGGTATCGGTAGGAAAAAGTGTTTTACCTTTTTTTTCTACATAATTGCGAACAGCAAGCGTGCGCACAATAGACGCATAAGTAGAAGGTCTGCCTATCCCTCTTTTTTCAAGTTCTTTGATAAGCCCTGCCTCTGTATATCTAAAAGGCGGCTGTGTTTGTTTTGCTTCCGAGCGTATTTCCGCGAGTTTTAATGTTTCGCCAATACTTGCCTCTGGAAGCTCCACATCCTCGCCACGCGCTATAGGGTCTGCTTTTAACCATCCATCAAAAAGCGTTCTTGAGCCGTTTACCGTGAAATCCGGTATTTTTTCTTCTCCGTCCACATTTGCCGTCATTTTCATTTTTAAGAGTTTCGCGTCCGCCATTCGCGACCCGACAGCTCTCTGCCAAATCAGATGATAAAGTTTTTCCTGCTCCTCATTCGCGCCAGCGTATTCTTTCAATATATTGGAAGGCCGTATCGCTTCATGCGCTTCTTGGGCTAACTTGCTTTTTTTGGCAAATACGCGCGGCTGATAATATTCTTTTCCGTATTTATCATTTATGACTTTTGCTATTTGCCCGAGCGCTTGTTTGCTCATAATAACGCTGTCTGTGCGCATATAAGTAATATGTCCGGCTTCATAGAGTTTTTGCGCCACACTCATAGTTTTATATGGAGCAAAACCAAGTCGCGCGCTCGCGGTTTGCTGAAGCGTAGAAGTTATAAAAGGAGCTCTCGGCGCTCGTTTCATTTCATTTTCTTTTATGTTTATCACACTCCATTTTCTTGACTTTCCAATATTTATAATTCTTTGCGTTTCTTTTTCTTCTCTCGGTTCTTTGGAGCAGGTGAGAGTAAATTGCAAGTCATTTTTATTTTTAACATCGGCAATTATCATCCAAAAGTTTTCTGGTTTGAAATTTCTGATTTCTCGTTCGCGCTCCATTATTATGCGAAGAGCGGGGGATTGCACTCTGCCCGCGGAGAGTCCATAACGCACCTTTTTCCAAATAAGTCCTGAAAGGTCGTATCCGACAAGACGGTCAAGCACGCGCCGCGCCTCTTGAGCTTCGCGGAGTTTATCGTCAATTTTTCTGGGATGTTTGATTGCTTCTTGCACTGCGTCTTTCGTGATTTCATTAAACACAATCCTTTTCGGGTTTTTCAGATTTATAACTTCTTTTAAGTGCCAAGCGATTGCTTCGCCTTCGCGGTCAGGGTCTGTCGCGAGAAGCACCTCGCTTGCTTTTTTGGCTTTGGATTTTATATCATTTATAACTTTTTCTTTGCCTTTGCTGATTTCATAATAAGGAATAAAACCTCCTTCAATATCAATAGCCTTTTTATTATTTTTTGGCAGGTCGCGAATATGCCCGATACTTGAAGTTACTACAAAATTTTCTGTTTGGTTCGGAATATCATTTAAATATTTTGCGATTGTTTTCGCTTTTGCCGGCGATTCAACGATTAAAAGTTTCATATCATTACAATTATTACACTATGAAATTTATTTAGTCAATTTTTTAAACGCCAATTTCACAGTTTCAATATCATCAAAAAACATAGCTATTTCATTTTTATTGGCGATACCGTTTGTTTTATCAGATGGTTTTAATTCGCGAATGTTAGATATTTCATTTTTTGAAATCAATCTTAAACTCCCGTCTGTTTGTTTATTTATTTTTATTTTATCCAAATCAATTTCTGCAAGCATAAGTCCAAAATTGACGGCAGATATTTTGTCATTTTTTACCCTGTTTAATTTAATGATTTTGTTTTTATTTAATTCAATAATTTTTGCGAATTTTTTGCCAAGTTCTTCTTTTGTTTCGCGCAGAAGCGCGTTTATTTCACTTTCTTTTTCATTTATACCGCCGTGGACTGTAAGCTGGCTCGCGCTTTTGTATGTTTCTTGTTTGTTTTTTTCAGTATTGAAGTTGCCGCGCGTTTGGAGCGCGGCTATAAAGCATTTTTCTTTATTTTTAAACATTACAATAAGCCCAATTGTTTTTCTAATTTTTTTCATATCATTAAATTTAAGATATTCGTATTTCACCCATTCGTTCTTTTATAATGCCTTTTATTTCCATCGCGGAGAGTATGACATTTATCTCTTGAATAGGCAAGGAAAGTCGCGCTATAAGCTCGTCGCGCGACATAGGTATTTTTAAGATTTCCACGATTTTCTTTTCTTTTTCCGATAGATTTTCAAATAATATATTTTGTCTGGAATTATCGTCTTTGAAATTAAAACCAAGCGCTTCCAATATGTCATTGCTTTTTGTTATAGGTGTCGCGCCAAGCCGCAGTAGCATATGGGGACCATAAGAAGTCGCGGAAAAAATTGAAGACGGCACCGTAAGCACATCTCTGTTATATTCAGTCGCGAGCCGCGAGGTGATAAGAGTGCCCGATTTTTCCTCCGCCTCTATTATAAGAACGGCATGCGATATTCCAGCCATAATTCTGTTTCTTTGCGGGAAACTATAAATTGTCGCTTTGAAATTCTCGTCAAATTCAGATATAAGAGCGCCGCCATTCTCTAATATTCTTTTTGCGAGATTTTTATTCGTGTTTGGATATAGCGCTTTGTCGCCAAGTCCGGAGCCGGGGATAGCAATTGTTTTAAGTCCTGCGTCAAGAGCCGCCGTATGCGCTATGGCATCAATCCCAAGCGCGAGTCCGGAAACTATTACAATTTTATATCCTTTTAATCCCGAGATTAATTTCTCGCACACTTCTTTTCCGTATGGAGAATATTTTCGCGAACCGACTACGCAGAGAAATTTCATATCATCGGAAGGCAGAACGCCTTTAAGAAAAAGCTGTTTTGGCGGGTCGCTGATTTCTCTTAAAAGTTTTGGAAATTGTTTAGGAGCAAGTTTTTTGATTTCATTATTCATTTGTTTATTTTAACACTTTTGATATTATATAAGAATGTTAGATATAAAATTTATAAAAGAAAATAAAGATATAGTAAAAGCCGCCGCGGAGAAAAAACATATCAAAATTGACATTGACCATCTTATTGAAATTGACGACAAAAGAAGAAAAATGATAACTCAATTTGAAAAAGATAAAGCCGAGCAAAATATCGCTTCTGACCAAATCGCGCGGATTACGGATGAATCAGAACGAAAGCACCTTATAACTAAAACAAAGATGCTTAAAGAAGTCGTCGCCATCAGTGAAGCGGAACTGAAAGAGATTATAAAAGAGTGGCAGTATTTAATGGTGCGCGTGCCGAATATTCCAGATATGTCGGTGCCTGAAGGGGAAACTGACGCTGACAATAAAGAAATTAAAAGATGGGGAGAAATAAGAGAGTTTGATTTTGAACCGAAAAATCACATAGAATTGATGCAAAATCTTGATATGGTTGATTTTGAACGAGGAAGCAAGATACATGGTTTTCGCGGATATTTTCTTAAAAACGATGGAGCTCTTCTTTCATGGGCGGTATGGAATTACGCTCAAGAATTTTTTTTGAAAAAAAACTTTGAGCCGTTTATTGCTCCGTCTATTGTAAAAAAAGATTTTTTCTACGGCACGGGGCATCTTCCAAATGACGCGGAAGATTTATTTAAGACGCAGGATGAAGATTATTTATCAGGCACAGCGGAAGTGCCGATGATGGCTTATCATTCCGATGAGATATTCAAGAAAGAAGATTTGCCAAAACGCTATCTTGCTTTTTCTCCATGTTTTAGAAGAGAAGCGGGAAGTTATGGAAAAGACACAAAAGGACTGTTTCGCGTTAATGAATTTTTTAAATTTGAACAATTGATATTATGCGAAGCAAGTCATGAGAAATCCGTTGAATTTCACGAAGAAATAACTAAAAATATTGAAGAATTTATGGAGTCGCTCGGACTGCCTTACAGAAGATTGGCTATTTGCGCGGGGGACTTAAAAGCAAGTCAGGTAAAGTCGTATGATACCGACTTATGGATTCCGTCTGAGAAAAAATATAGAGAGATAGGAAGCGCTTCATACTATCATGATTTTCAAACACGCAGATTTAACACGAGATATGACGACAATGGCAAAAAATTATATGTATATTCTCTAAATTGCACCGCAGTGCCGACTCCGCGCGCTCTTATCGCTCTTGTGGAGAATAATCAGAATAAAGATGGCTCAATAAATATTCCTGAAGCACTTAAAAAATATATCGGCAAAGATATTATTAAAAAATAATAATTAAATAATCAAATGACGCTTGCAAGACGCAGATTTTACAGAAAATCGTCCAAGCTTGCTAAAAGAAAAAGGAAATTATTTCTACTTAAAATTAGCGGCATTGTTCTTGCTATTATCGCTATAATAGCGGGAGCCGTATTTATATTGCGGATAGAAAATATAAAAATCGTGAATATTTTAATTGACGGAAATTTCGCCGTGTCGGATAAATCTATAAGAATGTTCGCGCAAGAGCGAATTTCAGGAAATTATTTATTCTTTTTTCCAAAATCAAGTATTTTACTTTATCCGAGGAGAAATATGGAAGCGGCTATTTTTGACGCATTTAAAAGCATAAAAGATATAAATATTGAAGCTGAAAATTTACAAACAATATCAATAAAAATTAAAGAAAGAAAACCGAGCGCGCTTTGGTGCGGAGTTGAAATACACGGTATTATAGCCGAAGAATTGAATAAGGAACAGACAGAAGAACAAATAGAAAGACAACAGACAGAAGAAAAAGACGAAGAAAAAAAACTCGCAGACAAATGTTATTTTTTAGATGAAGGCGGATTTATATTTTCAGAAGCCCCGGAATTTTCAGGGAATGCGTATTTTAGATATTATGGACCATTGTTAGGAGAAGAAAATGAAGCGCCGATAGGACGACAATTTATGACAGAAGAAGATTTTGATAAAATAATTTTTTTCTTGTCTTCTTTGAAAGAAATTGGATTAAAATCGGTGTATTTCGGTTCAATCAATGAAGATGATTTTGAGATAAAGTTTGAAAGTGGCGGGAGAATATTTTTTGGGAAGAAACAAAATCTATCATATATTTTTGACAACATTAAATCGGTTTTTGAATCAAAAGAATTTAACGAAAAAGATATGTCAGAACTTGATTATGCGGATTTTCGTTTCGGCAACAGAGTATATTTTAAGTTTTATTGATACATAAAAAAATTGACTGACCGTAAGCGGTCAATCAATTTGATAAAATTCTAAAATTTTTGAATTTCATTATACAAAAAACTATATAAAATTTTTTCCTCAATATCAACTGGTTTTTCTTTTTCTTCAATTTTTTCTTCTTTCGTTTCCTCTTCTTTCATTTTTCCCTCTTTCTTTTATAAATTATTATATTGCTTTAAATTTTTAAAATCTGTATAAATAATAGCGTATCATTTAATATATGTCAAAAAATTTCTGGCGTAATTTAAAAAAACCGTTTTTCGCTCTCGCTCCTATGGCGGATGTTACTGACGCGCCGTTTAGACGGATTATCGCGAAGTATGGCGCGCCCGATGTTATGTGGACAGAGTTTGTGTCCGCGGACGGACTTTTTTTAGGAGGCAGAGATATTCTTATAAAAAATCTTGCTTTTACAGATAAAGAAAGACCTGTTGTGGCGCAGTTTTTTACCGCGAAGCCGAAATTTATGAAAGAAGCGGCAAAGTTGGCGAATGAACTTGGTTTTGACGGAGTTGATATAAATATGGGCTGTCCCGATAAAAATGTTGAAAAACAGGGAGCGGGAGCGAATTTAATAAAAAATCCAAAACTCGCGGCAGAATTAATTAAAGCCGCCAAAGACGGCGCGGCGTCTTTTGGCAGACAGATACCAGTATCTGTAAAAACGAGAGCGGGATACGATAAAGACGAGCTTGACCTCTGGCTTCCTTTACTTCTTGAAGCGGAGCCGTCAGTGATAATAATTCACGCGCGGACGCGGAAACAGCTTTCAAAAGTTTCTGCGGATTGGAATTTTATAAAAAGAGCTGTTGATATAAGAAATGAAATGAAAAGCGATGTCTTGATTTGCGGCAATGGCGATGTAATAGATACAAAAGACGCGCGAAAAAAGGCGGAAGAAAGTGGGGCAGACGGAGTAATGATTGGGAGAGCTATTTTTGGCAATCCATGGCTGTTTGATAAGAATAAAAAAAATGTAAATAATAAAGAAAAACTGAAAGTTATGATAGAGCATACAAAATTATTTGAAGAAATCACTCCGCATAAAAATTTTTCAATTATGAAAAAACATTATAAAGCGTATGTAAATGGCTGGGACGGCGCTAAAAAACTCCGCGAGAGATTGATGAAAGCTGAAAATGCCACCGAGGTTGAAAATATCGCAAGTAAGTATTTAGAAAGTTTATAAAAAAATTATACATCAGACATATCGCAGAATTAAGAAGTATGAAAAAACAGCGCGCTTCTGTCCCATATGGGACAATTTGGTATTAGTTGAAAAAATTAAGTAAAATAAAAAGGTGCCGAAAATCTGCTATCGCTGAAATCACGCACCATTTATTATATTATAAATAATAAAATAAAAAAATAATGAAAGAGAGCTATTGCTATTGTTTCCAAACAGCGCGCTTCTGTCCCATATGGGACAATTTGGTATTAGTTGAAAAAAATATATATTCTCAACAATTTCCAACAAAGGACTTTCCTTTATTCGTGAAAATTATAAAGTTCATAAAGTCCATAAAGTCATAAAGTTCATAAAGTTCATAAAGTTCATAAAGTTCATAAAGTTCATAAAGTTCATAAAGTCCGTAAAGTCATAAAGTTCATAAAGTCAAAATTAAAACCGACAATAGTTATCGGTTATTGATTAGAAATTAGAAATTTGTAATTTGTTTGTAATTTGGAATTTGTTTCTAACAAAGGACTTTCCTTTGTTGAACTTATACTAATCTTAAATTATATGTTAAGAGATATTTTATGTTACAATGCTTAAATGTCGGAAGTTTTATATAGAAAATACCGTCCGAAAAAGTTTAAAGATGTGCTCGGTCAGGAGCATATTATTAACGCTCTTTTAGGAGCTCTTAAGCAGGGGAATATAGCGCATGCTTATCTTTTTTCCGGTTCTCGAGGGACAGGAAAAACCAGTGTCGCGCGAATTTTAGCAGAAGAGGTTAAATGCTCATCAAATGATTTATATGAAATAGACGCCGCTTCAAACCGTGGAATTGATGACATCCGCGAACTTCGTGAAGCTGTAATAATACTTCCTTTTGAGTCGCCATATAAAGTATACATAATAGATGAAGCGCATATGCTTACGAAAGAAGCGTTTAACGCGCTTTTAAAAACTTTGGAAGAACCACCGAAGTATGTGATATTCATACTCGCTACGACTGAAATAGAAAAATTACCAGACACGATTATATCGCGATGTCAGGTATTCACATTCAAAAAACCATCGCTCAAAATTTTGAAAGACGCTATTATTGAAATAGCAAAAAAAGAAGGATTTACTCTTGAACCATCCGCCGCCGACACAATAGCGCTTTTAGGCGATGGTTCGTTTAGAGACGCGCAGGGTATTTTGCAGAAAATTTTATTTTCTTCAGACGATAAGAAAGTATCGCTTAATAAAGTGGAAAAAATCGCAGGCGCGCCAAAGAGTATTTTTATAAATGATATTATTTTAGCTATTGCGCGCGGAGAGCTTGAAAAAGGTTTAAGAATTATAAATATGGCGGTTGAGGAAAATATTGATATGAAAGTATTTTTAAAAATGATTTTACATAAAATCCGTTCCATTTTACTTTTGAAATACGCGAAAGATATGGAAATTGCCCTGCAAGAACAATTTAATGCTGAGGATTTTGAATTTTTGAAAAAAACAAGCAAAGAAATTCAGTCAAAAATCAACTCAAACGCATTAAATGAACTTCTTATGGCATATGACGCTATAGGCCGTTCATATATTTCTCAATTGCCGATAGAGCTTGCTCTTATAAAAATTTTAGGAAATAATGACAAATAAACAAATTGCCGGATCGTCTAATGGTAGGACTCGAGATTTTGGATCTCGCTATCTAGGTTCGAATCCTAGTCCGGCAGCCAAGTTTCAGAATTCGTTTTTTCGCCAAAATACGGAGCTATGCCTCGCGACGCAACTGGAGTTTCCGAGAGAAAACTAATCTGCGCGCCTCGCCCGCTCCTTACAGGAGCAGTACACCTTTCGTATTTTGAGTACAAAACGCTCAAGGTCTTGCGAAGCTCCAAATATTCGCTTCTCACCCTTCGGTCGCGGGAGCAAAAACCAAAAATTTTCCTTACCTTTCTTCTTTTCTTCGGCGGGGTGTGGGGGGGGTGAGGAAGCGCGGGGCGCTTCTGCAAGAAAAAATGGAAAGGAAATTTTTGGTTTTGCTTCGCCGTTACTATCATACTAATACATAATAACCTATGATGGTATATTCCACAATCGGTTATATCATGTTAATATCTATATGGCGACAAAGTACAGAGTAAAATATCAAAAATTCGTCCAAAAACTTCGTCAAGCTCGCCTCGATGCAAATTTGACACAAGTAGAGGCAGGCAGGCGACTTAATAAACCTCAAGCTTATATTTCAAAAATAGAGCGAGGCGAGCGAAGAGTTGACGCTGTTGAGTTGGACGAGCTTGCAAAATTATATAATAAATCTTTAAACTATTTCATATGAACCACTTAACTAATCTATTCAAATTAATGGAACTAACACGCTCACAGCCTCAATATGGCTACGCTTTGGCTGGTATACAGCAAGATGAGCTAAGTAATTTGGCAGAGCATCACTATTTAGTAACTTTCACAGCATGGCAACTTGCAAGACAGGTAAAAAATGCTGGTGCAAAAATTAATGTTCAAAAAGTCCTTGAGTTTTCTTTAATCCATGATCTTGGTGAGCTGTTTGGTGGTGATATATCAATGCCTTATGCAAAAGCTAATCCAAAAGCTAGAGAATATGCAAAAGCATTTGAGGAAGAAAACCAAAGATTTTTAGCTAAGTTTTTCGGCAATGAAGCAAAACATTTTAAGGATTTAGGGCATGAAATACTAGATGCTCAGTCTGACGAGGCTCTTATATCAAAAATTGCAGATTATATCGAAGTAACTCATTACAAGCAATATATAAAAGTTTTTTCCAAAAAGTTTGATATTAATTTAGTGGAGCCAAAGCTTCAATTAGTAATTTCAAAAATGAAAGACCCAATTGCAAAGAAAGAACTTTCAAAATTTATAAAAAATTGGGCGAAAGATATTACGGCAAAAGAAATTCCTGAAATTTTGTATGAAAATGCTAATAAGTAATATCTAGTATCATAAATACTTTTGACGATCAATATATTACATTCATAAAATCAGTTCTATCTGATGGAAGCGAGAGAATTACTCGCTCTGGTGCTAGTACTATCAGTATTCATGGTCAGATGATTAAGCATGATATGTCTGAAGGTTTTCCATTAACAACACTTCGGAATATATCATTCCGACTTATTACCTCGGAACTGAAGTGGACACTCGATGGTAAAACAGATAAGAAATCTTTAAATAAGTATGATAACTATGTATGGGATAAATTTTGCAATCCTAAATATGTTAAAAATTTTAAACCAAATCAAGAAACGTATGATTTAATGAAAAACCAAAATGACCTTGGTCCTATATACGGTTTTCAGTGGAGACATTTTGGTGCAGAATATACTGGCTGTGATTCAGATTATACTGGACAAGGTTTTGACCAAATAAAAGATTTAGTAGAAAAACTGGATAAGAGAGTTGATTCAAAAAGATTTGTCGTTACAAATTGGAATCCGAAAGATATTTCTGAAATGGCAGTGCCATCTTGTCCCTGTATGTTTCAAATAATACGACATGGTGAGAAATTAAATCTCTCATTTTTTCAAAGATCAACAGATTGTATGGTTGGATTTCCATTCGATTTTGCTTTCCACGCTTTACTACTCCATCTTTTCTGTTTACAAACAGGAATGAAAGAAGGAAGTGTCGTAGGTTTTTTCAACAATGTAGAGATTGCTGAATTCAATATTTTAACGCAACGCCAGTTTTCATAAATAATACCTCAGAAGGTGTCAGACCTCCAAATCTTTTGCGCGGTCTATTATTTAGTAGACCCTCGACCCGCATGATTTCTGTGTCAGATATCTTTGAAAAGTCTGTACCTTTGGGAAAATACCTACGAATGAGCCCGTTGAGATTTTCATTTGAGCCTCTTTCCTGTGAACAGTAAG
>Ga0210019_1001366_pt1 | contig 26376 bp, 28 predicted proteins | sample CryGeyCG2114_020_2_FD_183969 | JGI IMG/M metagenome (GOLD analysis project Ga0210019, IMG submission 183969) | Groundwater microbial communities from aquifer - Crystal Geyser CG11_big_fil_rev_8/21/14_0.20 (SPAdes) (version 2) | ecosystem: Environmental > Aquatic > Deep subsurface > Groundwater ...
ATAGGGTAATAATAGAGCATAAATCGTACAAGGAAATGCCCTCGGTATTTCAACAAGCAGATATACTTTGCGTTCCTTCAAAAAATACTAAAACCTGGGAAGAACAATATGGAATGGTATTTGTGGAGGCTATGGCAAGTGGAATCCCCATTATTTCATACGCGACAGGCTCAATTCCTCGTCTAGTGGGAAGCGCGGGCTTGCTTGCAAAAGAAAGTAACATTGATGAACTTTTTACTCTGATTATTCAAATAATCAGAGTAAAAGATTTAAGAGCAAAACTTGGTACAATAGGAAGAGAGAGAGCGGAAAAGGTATTCGACACACGAAAGACGAGAAATGAAATATATAAACTTTATAAGACACTAGACACTAGACACTAGACACTAGACACTAGACACTAATATGAACATAACGGCAATTATCCTTGCAAAAAATGAAGAGAAGGTAATTAAAAAGGCTATCCAATCTGTGTCTTTTTGTGACGAAATTCTCGTCATTGACGATGAATCAACGGATTCTACGGGAATTATAGCAAGAGAAACAGGCGCGACTGTACTATCTCACTCATTACATAAAAACTTTGCGAAGCAAAGAAATTGGGCAATGGAACAAGCTAAGAACGAATGGGTTCTTTTCGTTGATGCAGACGAAGAAGTAAGTGAAGAATTAAAATCAGAGTTACTGAAAAGTAACTTGCCATTATCTTCTTACTCTCTACCAAGAAGAGATTATTTTTGGAATAGAGAACTGAAACACGGTGAAACGCTGAAAGCACGAACTAAGGGAATTGTCAGATTTATGAAAAAAAATAGTGGGGTTTGGAGGCGCGAAATACATGAAGAGTACACTCCAGTAGAAGCAGCCGGAAAATTAACCGGCTTTATCAATCATTATTCTCATGAAAGTCTGTCCTCATTCATTGAGGACATAAATAGATATTCCTCACTAAGAGCCATTGAACTTGAAAAGAAAGGAAAACGGGTTTCTATTTTTGAACTCATGTTCTATCCCTTTGGGAAGTTTATGTATACCTATTTTCTATTGGGTGGGTTTTTGGATGGCCCAGCGGGATTTGCTTATTCATTTGTCATGTCTTTTCATTCATTTTTAGTGCGTGCGAAATTGTTGACCAAATCATATGTTTGATTATCTCCTTTTGGTGGGTATTTTTATTTCCCTTCTCTCAGGTCAATTTGCTCGTATTGAACTTATCAACGCATTGGCAAATGTATACATCCATGAATTTCTTCTTCTTATTTTTGTCGTGCATGCATTCATTCAATTTGGGGTAACACCACTGCGAAAAGCACTCAGATCAAAAGCAGTTCTCCTATTCTTTTTTCTCATTATCGTTTCTTTCCTTATTTCAATGGGCGAGTTCACGTTTCTCCAAAACAGCATTGCATTGTTATATCTCATACGGATGGTGCTTTATACGCTATTTGGCATATATCTTTTCACTTTGGTAAAAAGCAAAAAAAATGGTGAGGTTTTTTTATATAAACTAATCTATACATTTAGTATTCTCCTTCTCATTATTACCGCAATTCAGTATGTTTTTTTCCCCAACTTTTGGGGTTTATATACCTTTGGGTGGGACCCCCATCTCTACAGAGCCTCTGCAATTTATTTGGATATATTCATAGCTGTCGCCATCTATGGGCTATTGGCACTTTTTTGGTTTATAAAAAAACAATCTATTCTTACATTTCTTTTTATTGTCGCCTTGGTCTTGTCATTCTCACGATCCGCGTACATTGCGTTTGTACTAAGTCTTCTCTATTTTTTTGTTGTGCAAAAAAAATGGAAGGAATTACTTATATCTGTATCTTTATTCGCATTGTTTGTCGTCGTAGTTCCAAAGCCATTTGGTGAGGGGGGAAATTTATTAAGGACTTCGTCCATTAACTCTCGGATCCTGGATTATAAACTAGGGCTCACTCTTTGGCAGAAAAAACCCCTACTAGGCTTTGGCTACAATAGAATACGATTCGCGAAAGAGCAACTCCACCTTATATCCATGGATGACAGATCTCATTCGCTATCATCATTTCATAGTAGCTTTCTTGTCATACTCGTAACGACAGGAGTTATGGGGTTTCTAGCCAGTATGTCTCTTATATGGCTATTATTTTGGAAGAATCCAAACCTGAGAGTTTATTTCGTTTATATCCTTACCATGTCCTTGTTTGATAACGTGCTTTTGCATATGTTAGTTATCCTCCCCTTTATTTTTCTTGCAGCATATAGCACTCAATCATCTTTGGAGTAGGTGACGACAAGGTCCTTGACCTCTTGGTTTCCGACAATATCTTCCGCCGTGATGTTGATTTTGTTTTCTCCATCCTTGAGTCGGAGTAGTGTCGTGAATTTTCCCTGGACATCGACAATTATTGGTTGCCCATTGATTCGTATGGTCGTTTCAATATCTGTCGTGCCGGAAATGCGCACATCCTCTCTATTTGTTTTTGATTTGTCAGATGGCTCCTGTATTTCTAGCTTGGGTTTTTCACTTTTGAACAAAATAGAATAAGTAGGTGTCTTTTTTGTTTCTTTGGAGCTACTTGATTTAGCGATGAAATGAACTTTATTATCTCCTTTTTCGAGACCTTTTACCTCACCTGAAAATGTATCGGAGATGTTGATTTCATCTTGTTTTTCATCATTTAGGTAAATTTCAAGCTTATCGAAGTTAAGGGAGGTTCCCGAAAATAACAGGGTTGCACTATTGGTAGCTGAGGGAATGGGATCGATATTTACGGTGTTAAACGACTCGGTTTTTTGCAGTGCCTGTTGCTGTGAATTTCCGTTTGCTAATTGATTTAAGAAAAGAGTAAAAGAAACGAGCATTTTGATACCAGCGCTGAAAAAAAAGATTATTGCTGCCACAAACAACACGACGGCAATAAGAATTTTTTGAATTATTTGTTTGTTTTCGTGCTTTTCTAGGCGAGACATAGGATACGGGCATATTATACTACTTATTTTTTGGAGCCAGTAGTCGGAATCGGACCGACGATCTTTCGCTTACGAAGCGACTGCTCTACCAACTGAGCTATACTGGCAAAGAACCACCCCAACTTTTGCAACTCAGAATAATTCTACCTAGACCAAAGGTCTATCGCCCTCTGGGCGAAACTGAGCTATACTGGCAATCATTTACTTGGATTATTATAGCAGAGGAAGGAGTTTATTCCTGTATTTTTTTGATATGTTTCAAGAGTAAGGGAAATTTTATATATCGTTTATAAGTAGCAACATTAAAATGCCCTGCGTTTTTAACGATTGTTATTTTTGAGTGCAGACAATCAGCAATAAACTGGCCTTCGGAAACTGGAATCACATCGTTGGTAGATTGAAATATTTCGATGTGTTTGACCAGTTGTCTGAGTCTTTTCCATAGACATGGTCTTGCCTGGAAGGAATCATAATCTTTATAAATATCAGGTCTCCATTGATCGTAGTCGACAAAAGGTCCTACCAAAAATAAACTATTTATTTTAATTCCTAAAATAGGAAGAAGTTGGAATGCAAACGAACATCCTCGACTGTGAGCAATGACGATGGTCTCTTCATTGATAAATTCTTTATATTTATCGAATTCTTCGAACCATTCATCCAATCTATGATTGTTTGCAGTATTTGCATGTATGGGAAATTTTGGGACAATGACTTTATGTCCAAGTGTTTCGAGTTTTTTTTTGAGCCATGGGAACCAATTCTCTTGTGGATGTCCATAACTCCCATGAATAATAAAAACAGTGCTCATATCTTGTAATGCGAAATTATCCATTTCAAAATTATCCGAGATAATTGTTTTTCATATCCGAGATAACTATGTGTCGCCCCCTTAATTAGTATTACTGATGTGTCTGGAGTTTGTTTTGTTTTTTGTTTTAGCAGTTTTACTGCTACATCAACAGATGGTTTCATATAAACATCCTCTGAACCAAATACGACAAGCATAGGCTCTTTTACTTGAGATATTGCCTTCCAGTTAGGAGAAGATGGATTATGATAGGGGGTTAATGTACCTTTGCCTTTCTCCGTGAGATAACCGTAATACATATGGGCTGATGTGAGGTAGCTTACAGGTGAAAGTTCTTTCTCTAACAATTCATTTCCCCTTCCTTCCTTGACCATTATTTCTATTTTTCTGTTAGTTTCTTCATATTTTACTTTTCCAAATGAGTAGTACATAATACCAGCATCATTCTGGGGAGATAAGTGAATCTGTCCAACAACACGTTTATCTTTTTTTATATTTTGATAATAAAGCCCCTTTTGTGAAAGACTATGTCCTTGAAGTATTACTTTTTTAATCCCTTGTTTCTGAAGAAAATCAAGCCAGGCTTTAATATCAAATAAACAATCCTCAAAACGCTCAAATCCTCCACCTCCAGAAATCCAACTCACTTTTCCTCCCTCATGTTTACGAATATCGGCGTAGGCATCATGTCCTCTATTATTTGCAGTAAGAAAGGAATATCCTTTTTTTACTAAAGCATTTCCTTCAGTTTCTACAAATTCATGTGTATAAAAATCTCCGGAAGTTCCATGGGAATGAAAGATTGCAACATCACTTCTACCTTTTGAAAAAAATCCCGCCAATTCCAAACCATCCGAAGTGACTGTTTTAACAAGTTGTCCGTACATTTCAATAGTATTGTATCATAAATTCAATTTCATTTCCCTCATCAATCATTCTCGCATATATTCTGTTTTTCTTTTGGCCGAAACTGATGGAGAATAACAGCAGCCATCATGTTCATCTGTGCCTTGAAACTAAGTTAAACACGGAGGAGCTAGTAACCGTAATTGGCTCGGACCTATTTGATCTGGATGACTATATCAAATCGTATCTACTCGAACATTCTGATATGTCATTTGCAACAGCGGTAAAAATAATTCTTCGCTATTCTGTAACAGATGATGTTATTTTACAACTTAACATCTTTAAAAACTACCTCGAGACTGTTAATTTCTGTTTGTTTCAGGAAGTTTTTGGTAAGACAAAGACGAGAATATACAAATAAATTACAAGATAACACCTATTTTGAGCTATAATTCAGTTTATGAAGAACAGTAAAAACATTAAACTATTTGGACTCTTCAATATCTTTGAGTCCTTTGATTTTTTGGCACCAATTCGGATTGTCTATTTCCAACAGGCGACACATTCTTATACTCTGGCAGCCAGTCTAATCTCTATCATTTGGATTTCTTCAGCTCTACTTGAAGTTCCCACAGGCATATTCTCCGATTTTACCGGACGCAAGAAAACTATTATCTGGGGAGCTCTTTCCATTTCTTTAGCATATGTTTTGTATGCACTAGGGTTTGGTAACTACTGGAATTTAGCCTTAGGAGCCTTTCTACAAGGAGCGCCAAGAGCTTTTTACAGTGGCAACAATGATGCTTATCTTTATGAAATTCTTTTCTCTATTTGTAGCCATATTGTTACCTGAGATTAAGGTTATAAAATCGGAAACTTCAAATATCTACGCTCACCTAAAAGATTCATTTAACGAAATCAAAGGCAATATTAATCTACGCTATTTAAGTCTGGCTAGTATTTTTGGAGGTGCCGGAGGTGCTGCATACGAATTCCACGCTGCTGTGTTTGGCGCTGTTTGGCCTTTGTGGGCAATTGGAATAGCTCGGGCCTTGCAGGAGTTAACTTGTACAGTTAGTTATTATTTCTCAGACAAGATTATTAAAAAGTTTGGTGCTCTTAATACAAGCATTTTCCAGACTGTATTCTCATGGCTTGGAAGTGTAATTGCAGTTGTGGTTCGTTCTGTTGCTTCACCGTTCTTTATAATTAGTGGTTTCATCTTGTTAAGAGCATCCGATACTGCCTATCAAACATTACAACAAAAAGAATTTACCGACAAACAGAGAGCTACCATCGCTTCGCTAAATTCACTTGGTAGTAGTATTTATTTTACTTTTGTAATGTACGTCGCTGGATTTGTTGCAAACAGATACGACACGTTTATAGGTCTTCTCACTACTCAGATCTTCTTCATTCCTGTTATCTACTACCGTTTAAAGCTGTTCTTTCATGTTAGAAAGACTCAAGCAATTTAGCCACAGAACCTCTTTTCAAAGTTGTAATTAGGTCCGACTCCGGTATCCAGTTAAGATTTTTCCAGGCTAAATACAAAACGTTAAAAATAGAGGCTAGAACTCGGGATAATATTGATTTTCTTGAGGAAAATTGGAGAAAACACAAAACCATTTCGCTATTGAGCTCACTAGTGAACAAAATTAGAACCTTTTACCAGCTGTCCACGAGAAAGTATTATATACCAAACTTTGACCATTGAGTTGAACTCCTTCAAATGCTTAAATAGATGAATTTAACTTCAAACGTTGGCCACCTTAAAGCATGAGACAGTTAAATCGATGAGAATTGAGCTAGAAAATTTGGTATAATATGCATATGTCTCCACTCACACCACAATCAGTAAAAGCTGTTTTATGGTCATATGATTTGAATGCTCTTGAAGTGCAAAAAGATAAAAAAATCATTATCTCTCAAGTGCTTAATTTTGGTTCAGAAGAAGCGATAAAGTGGCTATTTAAACAGTATAGTATAACAGATGTAGAGCAGATTGCAAACACAATTCCTCTTTTTCAATGGAATAAAAAGTCATTGTCACTTTGGAAGCTTGTTTTGCCAATTAATCCAAGAAGTCGAATCATATAAAAATGGACATGCTCAATCTTTCCATATTGTCTGAAGAAAGAAGGAACATTCTTCCCTCGTTTATTTCATGGAAGGATGAATTTTATCTTGCGGGAGGCACTGCGCTTGCACTTCAAATAGGACACAGAGAGAGTGTTGACTTTGATTTCTTTTCTTCCCATCCATTTGATACAGAGAAGATGATCAAACGAATATCAATCCTTTTTGGTGAAAAATCATTCACAGTAACACAAGTTGAAAAAAATACACTATCAATCATTTTGCATACAGAAATAAAAATAAGTTTTATGACATATGAGTATGAACTTGTAAATCCGCTTATTAAAACGGAATACATAAATATTGCATCGGTACCAGACATAGCCTGTATGAAGCTTTCGGCAATTATGCAACGCTCTGCACTAAAAGATTATGTGGACCTGTATGAAATTATGAAGATATATCCGCTTGAAAAACTCCTTTCATTCACAAAAAAGAAATACCCCACTATTGACTCTACAGTTGTATTAAAAAGCCTTTCATATCTCGATGATATTATTGATGAACCGCTCATCTATCAAGCGGGGCAATCAAAGCCACAATTAAATGTACTCAAACTCTTCTTTCAAGGTGAAGTGAAAAAGTATGTGCGTACCATTATATAAATTGAGCTCCTATCTCACAGCTCGATGAATGAACAATAGAGAAGAAATACTGTATTCTGTCCCCCTCTATGTTCTACTGGCGGACCAAAAAACAACTCGGAGATATATTGAAAAGGAAAAGAATTGAGCTCGGCTTTTCTCAAGAATGTGTTTCACTCGAAACTTCTATTGACAGAATGTGGCTTTCATCACTGGAAAACGGGAAAGCAAACCCAACACTCTTTACGCTTTTAAAACTCTGTGGCGTATTTCATATTAAACTGTGGGAAGTATTGAGGGAAGTAAATGTGTAGATAACCTTTATTCAAATACTATTTGACAGTAATATTCTTCCACATATACTAGTTATTATTTCCTATCGATGCGGCACTTTATAAAGGAATATATGCATAATTCATCTGATCTGTTCTCATTCCTTTTGATTTATCGAATTGCTCAGTAAAATCAAGGAGCTATCATATCAAAAATTACTGAAAAAACCACTACAGTAATTCAGACGAAATACCAATCCCTTGCGGATATCGATTTGCCTGTACTGGAGGAGATAGCCCAGAAGTACTGTGTACCGCCTTCCTTCGTACAAAGTAAGTTGGACGATATGAGTAACTGGATGGCCGCCACAGGAAAAACCTACAAGGATTATAAAGCTGCCTTGATGAGTTGGGTTAAATCTGATGCATTAAAAATTATTCAGAAAGAACGTCAGATCGTTAATTAATCCACAACATAATGATTCTTGCCCACAATGCTCCCTGCTTAAAACCAAAATGGAGGTTCCCTTAAGAATCTATACCTATTATCGTTGTTCCCGTCAAATTAATAAACAGTGTAAGCAACCTCCCGTTACTGAAAAAGACTTTGAAGACCAAGTATCAAAAGAACTGGTCCATATACATATTCCTGATGACTTCCTTAAGTGGGGGTATAAATATCTCAAAGATTATGTGCAAAAGGATGTAAATCAATTTGCTCAACTGGAAGAATCTACCAAACGTCAACTCACTCTTGAAAAACAAAGAAAACAGAATCTTTTTGATAGGTTTATTGAACCGGAGAACAAGAATGGAGAGATGATAAGTAGTGTTGATTACAAAGAGAAAAAAGGAGAGATCACAAAGAGGATTGCTATTCTTGAAGATCAATTACAAACCTCTTACAACAACCTTGATCATGCTTCTGAAAACACTGGAAAACCCCTACCTTTTCTCATAGAGCTCAGTATTGGTTTGAAAATGGCAGCCGGGAGCAGAAAAGAGTCATACTCTCTACGCTTGATTTGAACCCTGGCCTTGATATGGGTTTTCTTCGTCTTAACCTTCTAAAGCCCTTTGAATACGTAAAGGAAACCAAAAAAGACATACAAGAGGAAATGGGGAGAATAGAACCTACAGTTTGGAGGGAAGCACTCATCCAAAAGTATTATCTTCGTCTTGAAAATCCGTTTGTGAGCGGTGGACGGGATTTGAACCCGCAACCCTCTCCTTGGGAAGGAGATATTCTACCGTTGAACTACCACCGCAAATTAAATTGGGACGATATTTGTAGTATATCAAAAAGAATTTACAGCACGTGTAGCTTTAATTAGTCTAGCCTTGGCAACCGAAGCGGTTGCCAAAGGGCAGGATTGAAAATATTTACGGCACGAGGAGTTTTTGGCCTTCTTCGACATTGTAAGGATAGGGGATATTGTTTCCATCAATCAACTTACTCATCTGGTTGCCATCACCATACACTTTTTCAGCGATTTGCCATAAATACTCTCCAGGAAGTACGATATACTCCGTGACACGAGTTGTTTGAGCGGCCTTTTCAGTTATTTCTCCTTGAGTTGGTTTTCTAGGTGCAATTGACGGGATGATCAAAATCTGATTTTCTATTAAGGTGTACGGTTCGGACAGTTTATTTGCTTGAGCTATATCAAGTGCATTAAATCCTGATCCATACATTTTTTCCGCAATTCCCCACAGGTCATCTCCATTTTTCACTGTATAGGTCTTAACGGAATCAAAAATGCCATTTTTATTTTCTGGTACTTTTGCAGTTTCCGTTTTTATACCTATTTTTTGCAGAGTAAAAAAAGCGATAAATAGCACGACGCAAAGTCCCAAAAGGAATGAAGGGAATTTTTCTCTCAATGAAAGGGCAACTGCGTTGCGATAATCGATTGTTGTGTATTGATTATTATTCATAGTAGAGCATAATGACTTTCTCCAATATGGTACCATAAAATATTATTTATGCAACACTTGCATTGTTCTGCATGGTTATTGGTATAATGAATTAGTAAGGAGTTATAAATTCATATTTGTTCATATGAATACAGGAATTATCCTCATTGGAGCTGCGGTACTGTTGGTTCTTTATTTGGTGGGAATGTATAACGGGTTTATCATCCTGCGTACTCGTATTCAAGAAGCGCTGTCAGGTATTGATGTCCAGTTAAAACGAAGGGCTGACCTTATCCCGAACCTTGTTGAGACGGTAAAAGGATATGCAAAACATGAAAAGGAGATATTCGAAAACGTTACCAAAGCTCGTGCCTCTATGATGAATGCTGGTTCTCTCCAAGAAAAAGCTGAGGCGAACAATCAATTGTCAGGCGCTTTAAAATCACTCTTTGCTGTTGCTGAGGCCTATCCGGATTTGAAGGCAAATACAAACTTTCAAGATTTGCAAAGACAACTGGAAGATACGGAAGACAAAGTGTCATTCTCACGCCAATTTTACAACAGCAATGTATTGGAATTCAACAGTAAGGTTCAATTATTTCCTGGAAGCATCATTGCAGGAATGTTTGGATTCAAAACAGCTGAGTTTTTTGCTGCAACAGAGGAAGAGAAAAAGAAGATTGATGTAAAGTTTTAAGACATACATCATGTCCATATATTCACAAGTTGCCGCAAATAAGCAGAAGACGTTTTTCATATTCGCCCTTTTTATTGTTCTCCTTTCTGGTTTCTTCTACTTGATTGGATTGTATTATGGAGATGCGAATGGATATTTCGTATTGGGTCTCATTATTTCTTCGGTCTCATCGGTATTTAGCTATTTTTTTTCTGACAAGCTCGTTTTATTTTCCGTAAGGGCAGTTCCTGCGGATAAAGGGAGGTATTTTAATTTTTATACTGCTGGTGAAAACATGGCGATTGCAGCCGGAATTCCGATGCCCAAATTGTATGTTGTTCAAGATGCTTCTCCCAATGCTTTTGCTACTGGGCGCGATCCTCAGCATGCAATAGTGTGTGCTACCACTGGATTGTTGGATATGATGGACAGGGCCCAGCTTGAAGGAGTAATTGCTCATGAGCTTTCACATGTCAAAAATTATGATATGTTAGTGATGACTGTAGTTTCGGTCCTGGTTGGGACAATTTCCCTCGTTGCAGATTGGATCTTACGAAGTATGTGGTGGGGACGAAGTGGGCGAGATGACGAAGATAGAGGTAACAGAAATCCACTCATGTTCGTACTCTTATTGGTTGCGCTTATTGTGGCTCCACTGACAGCTACCCTTATTCAACTTGCCATCTCCCGAAAACGGGAATATCTTGCCGATGCAGATGGAGCTCTTCTCACCAGACGACCCATGGGTTTGGCAAGCGCCCTTGCAAAAATAGCAGGATATCCAGTGGGAATGAAAAATGCAACAACAGCAACTGCCCATCTCTTCATTAGCAATCCTTTTAAAAAAAATAAAAAAGGAGACTGGTTTGTCAATTTATTCAGTACACACCCACCTGTTGAAGAGAGAATACGGGTACTAAAGGAGATGTAAATTCAAATTCCAAATTCAAATTCAGCCTATTGAATTTTGATTTAGAGCTTGAATTTCTTTTGACTATGTTTTTTTTAGCCTTATATCTTGCAAAGCTTGTTGATTGGCTTATTCATACCTTTCATTTGGGGTCAGGTTCAACATGGCCGGGAGAAATTGCGCTCAAAATAGATAGTCGCTTTGTTTTTCATTCTCTCGCCGGTTCCCCTACAAAAATAATTCTCATTACAGGAACAAATGGAAAAACAACAACGTCACTTCTTGTAGTTGAAGGGCTGAAAAAAGAGGGAAAATCTGTCATCCACAATCCTGAAGGAGCAAATCTTCTCAATGGAGTGGCATCATCACTTGTTAGAGTCAGTTCACTCAATGGGAAAATAGCATCTGAATTCGCCGTATTTGAGTTGGATGAAAATGTGTTCTCGCTGGTCCTTTCACAAATAAAAAAACCGTATGCTGTGCTTCTCCTTAATTTGTTTCGAGACCAGTTAGACAGATACGGAGAAGTTCATGCCATCTCCACTCGATGGATAAAAGCTCTATCCACCCTACCCAAAGAAACAAGATATAGTATCAACGGTGACGATCCACGCCTGGCTTTTATCGGTAAACATTTAGACACAAATATATTTTATTTTGGAGCAAACATGCAAGATAAACAAAAAAAGGAGATTCCCCATGATGTGGATTCTGTATATTGCCCTGAGTGTGGGACGAAACTAGAGTATTCAGCAATGAGTTATTCGCATTTAGGGGACTACGTGTGTAGCAAATGTAAATTTTCAACCCCTGAAAAATGGACAGAATCCATTGCTTCATTAGGGCATCTTTCGGGGGTGTACAATAGATACAACATTCGAGCTGCCGTTTCGCTTCTTCATTTTGCTTTAAATCTACCCTACGAACAATCGAGGGAGTTGCTTGAGGGAGTAACACCCGCTTTTGGAAGACAAGAACGATTCACCGCATCAGGAAAGGAGTGGATTGTTATTCTCTCAAAGAACCCAAGTGGGTTTAATCAATCAATAGAATCACTGAAGGAATTATTGGGGGAAAACAAAACAACCATATGTCTTGTGCTGAATGACAGGATTCCCGATGGTACCGATGTGTCATGGATATGGGATGTTGAGTTTGAAAAAGTGTTCACCTATGCTGAGACAGTAATTACATCAGGAGATAGAACATATGATATGGCGATACGGATGAGAACAGCAACAGATGAGCTGAAAGCTGAAAGCCTAAAGTTGAAAGTTGAGCCAGATATGAAAAAAGCACTTGAATTGTGCGTAAAAAATCATACAATTCAAGCCCCCATAATCGTTCTTGCTACGTATACAGGAATGTTAGAAGTGAGGAAATTACTTATTGGAAAAGCAATGTTATGAAAATTCAAGTACCAAATTCGAAATTCAAGATTAGAATCGGTTGGTTGTATCCAGAACTTATGAGCACTTACGGAGATAGAGGAAACATTCTCTATTTTCGGAAAAGGTGTGATCAGCGGAATATCGGAACTGAATTACTCTCAATTGACAGTTCTTTTTCTCCTGGCCAATTCAAAGACTTGGACTTTATTTTTGGGGGAGGAAGTCAAGACACGGAACAGGAGTTGGTAATGAGGAATTTAATGGGGAACAAAGCTGAAAGCTTAAAGTCCAAAGTTGAACGGGGGACACCCGCATTGTTTGTTTGTGGATCTCCCCAATTAATGGGAAGGTTCTATGAACCAGGGGTGGGAAAACGAATAGATGGATTGGGGATTTTTGATATCGAATCGATTCATCCGGGTCCTTTAGTTCCTCGCTGTATTGGGAATACCGTTGGAGAAGTATATTGGGAAAATCTTTCTGCAGTTAGAATAGAGAGAGTCATTATCGGTTTTGAAAATCACGGGGGCCGAACAATATTAGGAAAAAACGTAAAACCATTTGCGAAAGTCGTTAAAGGATTTGGGAACAATGGGAATGACAAAACGGAGGGGATGGTGTATAAAAATGCCGTAGGATGTTATTACCATGGGCCGTTCCTTCCCAAAAATCCTGCTGTTGCAGACTTTTTTATTCAGCGGATTATTGAAGTAAAGTATGGGGAACATATTAAGCTAGATAAGCTTGATGACACATATGAAAACAAAGCGAGAGAAACCCTTTTGAGAAGATTTAATATTCTTTAAACCATAGTTCAATTATTTAATTAATTGAACTCCTATAGTATTTGGATTTATAGAAATAGTGCTTTATAACTGTTAAAAAGTATCGTATAATCTGAGCCATGAGTGATACAAAAAAACTTACTAAAGAAGAGGTACTCCATCTTGCAAAATTGGCAGGGCTGGAGTTAAGTGATTCAGAAATTGAAAAAAACTCAGAACAACTAAGCGAAACGATAGACTTTATAAAAAACCTTGAAGAGCTGGATACAAAAGGAGTTGCACCGACAAACTCAGTTGTAGACTTATCCAATGTTACTTTTGAAGATGGTGAAAAAAATGAACGACAATTGAGCCCGGATGAGGCATTTTCGAATGGAAAAAACGTCAAGAATAATGCATTTGTTGTAGAAAGGATTATCTAAAGCAATCATATGGTATTAGGCAAAACAATAACGGAGATACGGAATCTTCTTAAAACAAAAAAAATATCTAGGGAAGAGGTATTTTCTTTCTTCATAAAACGAATTGAAAAATATAATCCAAACATCAATGCCTTTCTTACTACTTTACGAAAACCAGAAAGTATTGTCTCTGATGGATTGTTGTCAGGTATTCCCCTTGCGGTAAAAGACAATTTTTGTACCAAGGGAATACGTACAACAGCATCTGCAAAGGTTCTTGATAATTTTATACCTCCATATGAATCCACAACAACTTCACGTTTAAAATTGGCAGGTTACGAATTATTGGGAAAAACGAATATGGATGCGTGGGCTCATGGATCTTCAACAGAGACATCAGATTATGGCCCCACAAAAAATCCGTGGGATACATCTCGTAGTCCAGGTGGCTCATCTGGTGGGACAGCTGCTGCTGTGTCTGCCTATCTAGCGCCAGCTGGAATAGGGAGCGAGACTGCCGGTTCAATCCGCCAACCTGCATCATGGAGTGGCGTTGTTGGATTAAAACCCACCTATGGTCGCGTTTCTCGCTATGGGGTGATTGCGATGGGTTCTTCACTTGATTGTCCTGGTCCAATAACACGCTCAGTCGAAGACGCCGCAATTATACTTCAAGCCATAGCAGGAAAAGATCCGCATGATGCAACAAGCGCATCAGTTCCGGTAGAAGATTATGTACTGAAAATGAAAGAGAAAAAGACATACACCATTGGTATCGCTCAGGAATATTTTGAAGGGTTGGACGAAGATATAAAAAAATCATTGGAAGAAGCAATAAAAATATTTGAAAAAATGGGGTTTAAAACAAAAAAAATATCTCTTCTTTCGCCCCAGTACTCCATTTCTGTTTATACCATAATCCAGCGCGCTGAGGTTATGTCCAATCTTGCTCGGTATGATGGAATTCGCTATGGCAACCCCCGTTCTTTTTTTGGGAGTGAAGCAAAGCGAAGAGGAATGCTTGGTACGTACACACTTTCTTATGGGTACTATGATGCTTTTTTCAAGAAGGCACAAAAAGTAAGAACGCTTATTATTAATGATTTCAAGCGGGTATTTAAAGATGTTGATTTTATTATTGGCACTCCAACGCCCATAACGGCACTTAAATTGGGCGAATTCGAAAAGTATTCTTTCTTTGGAGAATTGATGGACAAATTCAACGAACCAGCAGCGATGTCAGGAATTCCCGCAATTAGTCTTCCGACTGGTCTTGACAGAAATGACTTACCGATGAGTATTCATCTCATGGCAAACTATTTCCGCGAATCAGACCTCCTCAATGCTTCCTATCAGTTTGAAAAGGAAACCGATTTTATGGGAGTCATTAAAAAAGGAATTGCAAATTTAAAATAATATGAAAAATTATATTCCCGTGATAGGGCTTGAAATACATGTTGAACTGAACACAAAGTCCGGTATGTTCTGTCAGTGTGCCAATGGAATGCATGAGGCAGAGCCAAACAGCCAAGTGTGTCCAGTGTGCCTTGGTTTGCCTGGTGCCCTTCCCGTTCCCAATAAAAAAGCAATGGAATGGACAATAAAAATAGGGAAAGCACTTAACTGTATAATCAGCAAACATACAAAGTTTGACCGTAAGCACTATTCGTATCCAGATCTTCCCAAGGGTTATCAAATATCTCAATATGATGAACCGATTGCATTAACAGGGTATCTTGAATTTGGGAAAAATCATGGAACGTATAAAAATGAGGAAAAGAAGTTTCGTATTCACCGAGTACATTTGGAAGAAGATACGGGAAAGCTTATTCATACAGGAGATGACACACGTATTGATTTTAACCGATCCGGTGTTCCTCTTGCTGAGATTGTCACCGAACCAGACTTTTCCTCGTCTTCGGACGTAAAGATGTTTTTGGAAGAGCTTCACACCATTATTCGTTATTTAGATGTTTCTGAAGCGGATTTAGAAAAGGGGACAATGCGCATGGAGCCTAATATATCGGTGAGAGTAGTTGAAAGCGAAAAGCTTAAAGCTGAAAGCCAGAGTACAGATTTTAAATTGCCGAACTATAAGGTTGAGGTAAAGAATATCAATTCATTTAATTTTGTAAAACGGGCAATAGACTTTGAAGTGGCAAGGCACATTGAATTATTAGAAAAAGGTGAAACGCCGGTGCAAGAGACACGAGGATGGAATTCCGAAAAAGGAATCACCTATTCTCAGCGTACAAAAGAGGGAGCACATGACTATCGCTATTTTCCAGAACCAGATATTCCTCCCTTTACATTTACAGAGCAATATATAGAGGGAATTACAAAAACGATTTCAGAATTGCCAAAGGCTAAAATGGATCGATTTATTTCAAAACTAGGATTAAGAGATCTTGATGCATATATCATCTCACGCGAGAAAAGTACAAGTGACTTTTTTGAGTTAGTTCTTGCCGAAGTAAAAAAAGAGAACTCAGAAAGTAATATTGCTCAGAAAGTTGCAAGCGCTTTTATTAATAAGCGTATTTCCCCCTCCGATACTCCAAAAAAATCTGCAGAGAAATTTATAAAAATGGTAAAACCAATCGAAACAGATTCAGATGCACTTGAAGAAGCTGTAAAAATGATCATATCTGCAAATAAAAAGGCCGTAACAGAATACAAAAGTGGAAAGGTAACCGTCATTATGTTCCTGGTCGGTCAGGTGATGAGGGAAATGAAAGGAAAAGCCGATGCGAGCGCGGTGAGAAAAGCTCTGGAAGAGAAGATAAGAGCTTAAAATGTAAAAGCCAGCCTCTGGCAACCGCTTCGGTTGCCCAGCCTTCGCACGATGCTACGGCGGGCAGGCCAAAGGGCGAATTTACAGTTTCAGTTGTATCCCGAACCTCCTTTGGATATACTTAAGCAATTATTATGGCCTTTACACACCTTCATGTCCATACGGAATATTCGCTCCTTGATGGGATGTGTCGTGTGGGAGAGTTATTGCAAAAAGCAAAAGATCAAGGAATGACTTCTCTGGCAATTACCGACCACGGAGCGCTGTATGGTGCATTTAAATTTTATATCAAAGCAAAAGATATAGGTATAAAACCCATCATCGGTGTTGAGGTATATAAAGCAAAACACTCCCATCTAGATAAAGATGCCGTTGAGGACAAAGATAGATATCATCTTGTTTTGCTTGCGAAAAATTATACCGGCTATCGCAATCTTCTTAAGCTGGTAAGCATTGCCCATCTGGAAGGAATGTATTACAAGCCGCGCGTTGATTTTGAGCTTCTTGAAAAATATCATGAAGGCATAATCGCGCTTTCGGGATGTCTGGGTGGAGAAATAGCGCAACTCATTCAAGAAGGACAGCAAAAGGAAGCAGAAAAAATCCTGCAAAAATACGCTGCTATTTTCAAAGAGGATTTTTATCTTGAACTGCAGCGACATCCCAATCTCCCTCAACTTGATACTGTCAATGATGAATTAGTCAAATTGAGTCGCAAATTCAGCGTTCCTCTTGTTGCCACAAATGATGTTCACTACTTGAATGAGGCAGACGCATATGCCCATGAAGTGCTCCTCTGCATCCAAACACAACGAACAATCTTCGAAAAAAACAGACCTTTATCCATGATAGACGTTCCGGATTATTATTTCAAAACTGAAGATCAAATGAGAGTTGCCTTTTCCGATTTACAGGAAGCTATTGAGAATGCAAACAAAATTGCAGAAATGTGCAATTTAGAGATACCTTATGGAAAATGGATTCTCCCCAAATATGAAACACCCGATAGTCTATCGCCTGAAGAGTATCTCAAGCAACTTACTCATGAGATGAAGGGCAGAGTAAAGGAATACCCCCAAGATGAGGTAGAAAAAAGACTAGGATATGAGTTAAACATAATCAACACAAAAGGCTATGCAACGTATTTTCTTATTGTCCAAGACTTTATAAATTGGTCCAAAAATAATGGTATTGGGGTTGGCCCAGGACGGGGCTCTGTTGCAGGTTCACTTGTCGCATATGTATTACGTATCACGGATATCAATCCACTAGAACACAACCTTCCATTTGAGCGATTTCTCAATCCAGAGCGCCCTACTCCGCCAGATATCGATATTGATTTTGCCGATGTGCAGCGTGATGACGTCCTTGCATATGTAACAGATAAATATGGAAAAGATAAGGTTGCACAAATCATTACCTTTGGGACCATGGAAGCTCGATTAGTAGTTCGTGATGTAGGGCGTGCATTGGGCATGTCCTATGCACAAGGCGACCGACTTGCGAAGATGATTCCCCAAGGAAAACAAGGGTTCCAGATGAAACTTTCCCAGGCAATGGCTGAAGCTCCTCCCCTTAAATATGCTTATGATAATGAGCCAGAGACTAAACGGGTACTCGACGTTGCTCTTCGATTGGAAAGCCTCCCTCGACATTCTTCGGTTCATGCAGCTGGAGTCATTATAGCCGCAGATGATTTGACCAACTCAGTACCAATCCAAACGGAGTCCAAGCAGGGAAGAGTGATTACCCAGTACGATATGTACTGTCTAGACTTGAACGCAGTGCAAAATAATAAAGCTGTGGGGCTTCTTAAAATCGATATCCTTGGATTACGCAACCTTACTATTTTGGATAAATCCATCAGGCTTGTCCAAAAAACATCGGGAAAACTCATAGACATTCATGAAGTTAAAGTGGATGATAAAAAAACATACGACCTCATATCCAAAGGGAATACCATCGGCGTTTTTCAGTTGGAGTCGGCAGGAATGAGAAGGCTGGCAAAAGACTTGAAGCCGAATAAAATGAGTGACATCACTGCTATGGTGGCGCTCTATAGGCCAGGTCCAATGGATCTGATCCCCGCCTTTCTTGAGGGTAAAAAAAATCCTCGGACAATCAAATACTTACACCCGGATCTTAAAAAAATAATGGGTGAGACATACGGTGTTTTAGTATATCAGGAGCAGGTGATGGAAATTGCGCATATCCTAGCGGGATATTCAATGAGCGAAGCAGACAATCTTCGTATGGCCATGGGAAAGAAGAAAAAGTCGCTTATGGACATGGAACATAAAAAATTTATAGAAGGGTGCGTGAAAAATGGGTATACCAAAACGATGGCAGAAAAGATATTCGAGTTCATGGAGAAATTCGCGGCATATGGGTTCAATAAGCCCCATTCAGCTTCGTATGGGCTTATTGCGTATTGGACAGCATACATGAAAGCGAATTATCCCGTTGAGTATATGACTGCCCTCTTGACTGCGGAACTGCAAGGAGTTGCGGGCCCTATGCGAGAAATAAAAATGGCTCAGGCAATAGAGGAATGTAGAAGAATGGAAATACCCGTGCTTCCGCCTGACATTAATAAGTCGGATAGTGATTTTACCATAGATGGCAGAAGTATCCGGTTTGGCCTGTCCGCAATCAAAAATGTGGGAAGTGCAGCGATTGATTCCATCATTGAGGCCCGTTCTGTTGGCCCCCTTACTGGTTTTAAGGACTTTCTCATGAAAGTAGATTTGAGAAAAGTAAACAAAAAAACAATCGAGAGTCTTGCTAAATCTGGAGCTTTTATGCAGTTTGCAAACTGCGCCACAATCTTGGGAGTATATCCAGAAATGGTAAAAGATATCGCTGATTCAAAGGAAAGTGAATCAAAGGGGCAATTTGGCTTGTTTGCAGGACATATTGAGCACAAACAAGTAATTGACTCATTCGAACACCGTGCCGAATATTCAGAAGATGAGCTTTCACTGATGGAGAAGGATGTAATTGGATTTCTCATAAGCAAGAACCCGCTTGCCCGATTTGCCGCTATTATCGCTGAAAAGGCTACGAAACACATTGGGGAAATTACAAGCGCTGACGACAAGAAAGGAGCAGTACTGGTTGGTATTATCAGTGCCAAAAAAATCATTCGGACAAAAAAAGATAATAAAGAAATGGCGTTTATAACGATGCATGATGATACGGGGACAATTGAGGCTGTTTTTTTCCCAAAATCTTTTGAAAAATTGAAGTCAATCATAGCGGTAAATCAAGTAATCCTTGCAAAAGGGACGGTGGCGGAACGGGATGATTCCATGAGTTTTCTCATTGATAATGCAGTAAAATTAGGGAGTTAAGTTGACAAAGATTCACATTTCATGGTAGAATATTCGCGGTCAGATATAAAAAAAGTAGGCAGTTTGTTTGTCATAGAACCATTTCATCGGAAAAAGAACAGAAATACTGAGGAAAAGTTTCGATTGATAGATGTCATGGACTTGGGGGTTTATCTTGTTGTCCCACTTCTTGCAGGACTTGGACTGGGAATACTGCTTGATAGCAAGTTGGGAATAAAGCCCATTGGCATTATTTCCGGTTTGTTGTTGGGAGCAGTGGGGTCGTTTTTTAATTTACTTAAAATTGTCCAAGAATTTTCAAAACATGCCTGAAATTAGCATTAAAGCGGAAACCTTATTTTACATCGGCTCCTTTGCCGTGAAAAATTCCATGCTTCTTTCGGCTTTAGTCTTTGTCTTTCTCATCTGTGTAGGTATTTCTTATTTTAACGATTCGCAAAAAGAGGAAAAGTCTGGTCTTTTTTACACCATCAACCTCATGTTGCGAACTCTGTATGATCTTTTTTCCTCCATAGTCCATGACAAGATAGACGTATTCTTTCCTCTTCTTTCCGCTTTTTTTCTTTGGATATTGATTCAAAACTGGAGCGGCCTTCTTCCTGGAGTTGGAAGTATCATGGTGGGGCATATTCCACTTCTTCGAGGAAACAATGCTGACTTAAATGCTACACTGGCCCTCGCCATTATTTCCGTTACGATGATTCAGGTTTATGGATTCCAATTTTTGGGTTTCAAGGTCTATATATCGAAATTTCTCAATTTCAAGGATCCCATCTACTTTGTCCTGGGGATTTTGGAAATCATATCAGAAGTTTCGAAGGTGGTATCATTCGCATTCCGTTTGTTCGGCAATATTTTTGCCGGCGAAGTCCTTTTGACTATCGTTGCCTTTTTAGTGCCAGTCTTAGCTTCATTCCCCTTCTTAATTCTTGAAATTTTCGTAGGTTTTGTACAAGCATTAGTTTTTTCAATGTTGACATCCGTTTTCTTAAGTTTGGCAGTGAGTCAACACTAGAATATGTAGCATATAGCATGTAACATGCACCATTCACATGTTACCTGTTACATGTTACATGTTAAGGGTCATTTATTATTAATTATTTAATTCATATGAATATAGAAGCCGCAAAAATGTTTGCAATCGCTTTTACCATGGCACTTGGTGCTATCGGCCCCGCGTTATCAATTGGAAAAATCGCATCAAAGGCCGTCGAGGCACTTGGTCGAAATCCTGAAGCAGAATCATCTATTAGAACAGCAATGATTCTTGGTTTGGCATTCGCAGAAGCCATCGCCATCTACGCACTTGTTGTTGCACTTATTCTCAAATTTACTTAATTTGAGGAAAAGAAAAAAATTATGGAAAATCTTGGAATAGATATAAAATTATTAGTGGCTCAACTTATCAATTTTGGGCTCTTCTTTTTCATCTATAAGAAGTTTATTGCAGGTCCCTTTGTGGCTGTAATGCAAGGGGAAAAGAAGAAAGACGCTGAAAGAAAAAAGATGCTTGAGGAAGTCGCAAAACAGAAAGAGACATTGTTGCTTGCAGAAAAGACCGCAAAGGATGAAATTCATAAAAAGACTGAAGAGAGTCTTAAGGCGGTTGGTCATGCTGCAGAACTTGAAAAAGCCTCGCTTATAAAAAAAGCACATGAAGAGTCTGCTGAAATCGTAAAAAAGGCAAGTAAACAAATTGAGGAAGAGCGACACCAAATGGAGAAACAATACAAAGAAACACTTGCAAAGGTCAGTGTTATGACTGTTGAACACGCGTTAAAGGATTTCCTTACGGAAGACATGCAGAAGCAAGTGAGTGCAAAAGTACTTAGCAATTTAGAAAAAAAGTAATAGTATGCGTCTTGACCCACAGGTAAAAGAACGACTCAAAAAAGCTTTCTCTGAAGAGCTTGTAGCTCAAAAGGAATTGGTCACGATTTATTCGGCATATCAGTTGCCTGATGAAGATATACAAAAAATAGTCCAAAGATTCCCTCAATTTCAAAGTGGGAAGATTGAAAATAAAATTGATTCCACCATCATTGGTGGGTTCATCATTCAAGCAGGTTCCCAGTTGATTGATTTGTCCATTCGCAACGCGTTACACATATTAAAAAAACAACTCTATGAAAGCAATTGACCACTATTTAGAACAAATAGAGAAGGAAATTAGAAACAGCAAAATTGACTACAAAACGGCCGAGGTCGGGATTGTTCAAGAGATTCGTGACGGTGTTGCAATGGTTCAAGGTTTGGATAAAGCAGGATATGGAGAAGTCGTGGAATTTGCAAGTGGCGTAAAAGGATATATCATCGACATGTTAGAGGACTCAGTCGGTATAATCGTGCTTGGTGACTACTTAACTATCAAATCAGGAGAACAAGTAAAGGCATTAAAATACACGCTTTCAGTACCCGTCAGTGAAAAAATGATTGGGAGAACAGTTGATCCCTTAGGCCAACCGTTGGATACGGGAGATGCAATTCCTGCAGATGCATGGAATCCGGTTGAAAAAGTTGCTCCATCCGTTGTGTATCGGAAACCAGTTAATGTTCCTCTCCAAACAGGTATTAAATCAATCGATGCTTTGTTTCCTATCGGTCGCGGACAACGAGAACTTATCATCGGTGACAGAGGAACGGGTAAATCCACACTTGCAATCGACACTATTATCAATCAGAAAGGACAAGGAGTTATTTGTATCTATTGTGGAATAGGTCAAAAAAATTCCAAAATAGCTCTTGTCTCCGAATTACTGCGTAAACAAGGAGCTCTCGACTATTCCATTATCGTGAGTGCATCATCTTCTGATCCAGCCGCATTGCAGTATCTTGCCCCCTACACAGCAAGTGCAATTGCTGAATTTTTTATGGCACAAGGAAAAGATGTTTTGGTGGTTTATGATGATCTTTCAAAACATGCATGGGCATATCGCCAGGTGTCTCTCATTCTTCGCAGGCCCGCAGGTCGAGAAGCGTATCCTGGGGATATTTTTTATCTTCATTCGCGATTGCTTGAGCGAGCATGCAGACTAGAGGATTCAGCTGGTGGTGGCTCAATTACAGCTCTTCCCGTCATTGAAACTCTTGAGGGAGACGTGTCCGCCTATATTCCAACAAACGTCATCTCCATTACCGATGGGCAGATTTTCCTGGAGACAGACCTCTTTAACGCAGGTATTCGCCCTGCAATAAATATAGGTATTTCAGTTTCGCGTGTCGGAGGAAACGCCCAAACGAAAGCAATGAAACAAGTAGCGGGGAGGTTAAAACTAGATCTCGCCCAATATCGCGAAATGGCAGCATTTTCGCAGTTTGAATCCGATTTGGATGAAGAAACAAAGAAACTTCTGAATAGAGGAGCGAAGGTTACACAACTTATGAAGCAAGATAAAAATAAGCCCTATAGCCTTGGTGAAGAGGTTGCGGTACTTTGGGCTGCAAATAAGGGCTATTTGGACGCGGTTCCCGTATTCAAAGTGAATGATTTTGAGAATGAGTTGGTAAAGTCGCTGCGTTTACAAGGAGAAAAGATTATTCATGCGATTGAAAAGGAAAAAGTAGTTACGCCCCATATCGAAGAATTATTGGCACCGTTTGTAAAAAAAGTAGCCGATGGATTTACTGAATAGAACATTATGAATGTTAGACAAGTACGAAAAAAAACGAAGTCAGTTGGCAACGTAAAAAAGATTACTCGTTCTATGCAGTTGGTATCTGCAATCAAAATGAAAAAAAGTCAGCAAGCCGCAATAGAAGCAAGGCCCTATCAGATGCATCTCGAACTTGTCATAAAGAAAGTATTAACAAAAGTTGATACTGTACAGTCGCCCCTTCTTGTTTCGCATGCTAAAAATGAAAATCCAGACCTTATTATCGTTCTTACGGGAAACAAGGGTTTGTGTGGGTCCTTCAATATTGACCTGTTCCGTTATCTAGCTAATAACATTGATATTAAAAATAGCAAATTTATAACAATTGGAAAGAAGGGTGCCCAGTTCCTTTCAAAAACAGGAGGAGATATACGGGCCGACTACTCACACACAGCCCCTCTTAATAGTGTTTCCGCAATCATATCGTTCGCTCTTGGGACATTTTTGGATGGGACTTATAAGCGCATTTTCATTTTGTACAATAGTTTTATTTCCACATTAAAAACTGAGCAGACATTAGCTCAATTATTGCCTTATAAATTGGAGTTTGGCCAAGAAATTGAAGAGAAAGAGTATATAGAATATATCATTGAACCCAGTCCAAAAGAAATTATAGAAAAAATACTGCGCAGTTTCGTAGAAGAAAAAGTACGCAATGCTATTTTGCAATCCGAGGCAGGAGAACATTCCGCTCGCATGATTGCCATGAAGAATGCAACCGATAATGCGAACGATGTTATTTATAATCTGACTCTCTTGGGGAATAAACTGAGGCAGGAAAAAATAACCAACGAACTGTTGGATATGATTACGGCGAAGGAAAGCGTTGAAACAGGATAAGAGCAAATTCAAAATCCAAATCCAAATTCAAGCAATTTGAATTTTAATTTGGAGCTTGAATTTTATTACCATTTTAATTATATCTATGATAAAAGGAATTATTTCGGCAGTGAGAGGAGTCGTTGTTGATATTAGATTTCCAGAGGATCATACCCCTGGTATTTATGATGCGCTTTTTTTGGAGGATGCAAAATTAGGAAAAACAGTATTTGAAGTACAAGCAGTTCTTGAACCAGGATTGATTCGTGCAGTGGCCATGGGTAATGTATTTGGTATTGCTCGTGGAATGGAAGTAACAAGTACAGGCAAACCAATAGAAATTCCAGTTGGAGATGAAACGCTGGGAAGAATTTTTAATGTTTTGGGAGAAGTCATTGATGATGGCCCGGTAATAAAGACAGCTGCCCGAATGCCCATTCACCGACAAGCTCCAACACTTGCAGAGCAAGCGGTAGAACAAGAGATTTTTGAAACAGGAGTAAAGGTTATTGATCTTATCTCTCCTTTTATTAAAGGTGGCAAGGTAGCAGTGTTTGGCGGAGCTGGTGTAGGGAAAACAGTACTTATTCAAGAATTAATCCATAATGTCGCAAAGGAACACGCAGGTGTTTCCGTTTTTACAGGTGTGGGAGAACGGAGCCGAGAGGGAAATGATCTATGGAGAGAAATGAAGGAAACAAAGGTAATAGACAAGACTGCACTGATTTTCGGGCAGATGAATGAGTCCCCAGGAAACAGACTCCGTGTAGCGTTAACCGGAGTAACCATGGCGGAATATTTTCGTGACAAAAAAAACATGGATGTACTTTTGTTTATAGATAACATTTTCCGTTTTGCACAAGCGGGAAGTGAAGTTTCAGCCCTCCTTGGACGTATTCCATCGGCTGTAGGATACCAGCCAACACTGGCTTCAGAAATGGCAGCGTTACAAGAAAGAATCACTTCTACCAAGAAGGGTTCAATCACCTCGATTCAAGCGGTATATGTACCTGCTGATGATTATACCGACCCAGCACCTGTTGCAACATTTTCTCATCTTGATGCATCGTTAAATTTGGAACGGTCGCTTGCAGAACAGGGTTTGTTTCCGGCAATAGATCCACTATCTTCTAATTCGAGAGCGCTTGATGCAGACGTCGTGGGAACTGAACATTATCAAGTTGCACGAGATGTAGTAAAGACATTGCAGCGATACAAGGATTTACAAGATATTATCGCGATTCTTGGCATGGAAGAACTTTCAGATGCAGATAAGTTAGTTGTTTCTCGGGCACGAAAAGTACAGCGCTTCCTTACTCAACCGATGTCCGTGGCAGAACCATTTACCGGAAGACCCGGAAAATATGTTCCAATGAAAGATACCGTGAGAGGGTTTAAGGAAATATTGGAGGGAAAACATGACGATAAGGCGGAAACGGCATTTTATATGGTGGGGACGATAGAGGAAGTTAAAAAATAAGTGGTCAGTGGCTAGTGATTAGTGGTTAGTTGAAATTCAAGTTCTAAATCCAAATTCAAACATGGCGAAATTAAAATTAATAATAATCACTCCAAAGAATATCGCTCTTGAAAAAGAGATTGATGGGGTGACGGTGCCTTCCACAGAGGGAGAAATGACAATACTTCCCCGCCATATTAACCTCTTTGCACTACTTGAAGAAGGAGTGGTCCATTATTGGACTGGCGAAGATGGTGAGTATCTCGCTATCGGTGGAGGGTATGTCGAAACTGATGGGGAGGAAGTGAAATTATTGGTCTCAAAAGCATATGGACAGGAGGCTATCGATATAGAACAGACACAAGAGGCTCTGGTTGATGCCAAAGAGCGAATGAAATCTGCAAAGTCAGAAGATGCACGAAAAGAAGTTTCATCATTATTGCGCCGTTCGGTCGTTGATGCCAAGCTTTTAAAAAAGAAAAGAAGAAATACTTCTGTATAATAAGTCCTTATGGCATTAATTATCGTCGAATCACCAACAAAAGCAAGAACCTTTAATAGGATACTCAAAATGGACGGTAAGGGAGACCAGTACTTCGTTATGG
>Ga0210019_1001369_pt1 | contig 26366 bp, 18 predicted proteins | sample CryGeyCG2114_020_2_FD_183969 | JGI IMG/M metagenome (GOLD analysis project Ga0210019, IMG submission 183969) | Groundwater microbial communities from aquifer - Crystal Geyser CG11_big_fil_rev_8/21/14_0.20 (SPAdes) (version 2) | ecosystem: Environmental > Aquatic > Deep subsurface > Groundwater ...
GATTGCAGATATTGGTCATATCTATCTCTACAGTGACAGGATAAGGGTTTTCTCCTTTTAACCACGCGTCTACCCTGTCAATATGCTTCAATATCTTATCGGAACTAAACTGCCTTACATCGATATGACCCATGTATTTTTTCATCTATGTTGCCTTATTAATTTTAAAATTCATAAAACACATTCTCAATTTTGTCCTAAATAAAATAAAACCTGCCGCGCTTAATAGGTATATAAGCGCAGGTATCATAATTAAAATCTTTAAAATAACCTTGAGATATCCTCCTATGCCCCTGAAATCCAAACTCCACCATTGATGCCATTTGTTATAGAGAGCTACCTCGGCTCTCATGAACAATAAAGATAACGAGATGTTCGGAATATCTAAGGCTGTAAGAATCACATGGGAAAATCTCTGTCTGCGCATCTTATGCATCTCTACGATAAACTTAAGCCTGTTCCCATACCTTCCCGCTGCCACAAAGCGTATTTGCGGAAACGCGCTGTTAAAATGCTGCACGCGTTCATCATAGGTCAAAAGCGTTATATCGGGATTTACAAAGATTTGCTGAGCCTGTTTAATAGCTGTTACTATATGTCCGATATCCGTGTATCCATTGTCTTCTATTAAAACGCGGCTTTTTATGCAATCTTCGCGCGCTTCAGATAAGACTATAAAAAGTCTCCCTATGTTTTTTAAAATATCCTTTATCCCATTATTTCTCTTTCTGCGGTTTTTATCCGCGCTCTTTACGCCGCGTATAAGATCCAGGAACGTCCTGTATCGTATCCTGTACCATTCAAACCATTTATTATGCAGAAAGACAGGGCACCTGCCAAACATGAGCCCTGCTATCACAGGAGAAACGCTAAGCGATGATACTATTATAAAATCAAATCTCCTGCGCAGTAGAGATAGCATCTCTAAAGCCAGCCGGAATTTCCCTGTATTATTTTTCGGGATAACCACTTCCACGCCAGGAAAATTATCCTTTACAAATAGCTCCTTATTCTCAAACGTAAGGACAGTAATCCTGGCGTTCCTAAAACGGTTCTTAACACCGTTCAGGATGAGAGCGAAATTATTAGGCAGTATAAAATCCCCATCCACCAGAAGAAGGCTATGGCGGACATCTTTCTCGTCTTTTCTATCCAAAACCACAAAAACCTTTCCTATTTTTTCCAGAAATTTTTTCATTTTATTTCATTGATTGAATCGCCTCTTTCAATTTCAGGAAAAATTCATTTTTTGGTTCTCCTGCGAGGGCAAACTCTATAGCTTCCTTAGCTTTAACCTTATCATTGGCAGAAAGATAAATACAAGCCGCTTCCCCATTTACTCCTACGTCATTTGGGCTGATGATCAGCGCTTTTACTATTGTAGACATCGCCAGATCTATGTATTTTTTCTTTGAATTCACATCTTTGGATTCTTCAAACTGCCGCCTGTATATTTCAGCCATTGCCCTTAGCGCCCATATATCTTTATTATTGCTGGATAAAAGCGCCTTCTTAGCCCATTCTTCCGCAGTTGCTAATTTACCTTGCGATACATAGCACTCAGATAGCCTTATCATTGCCTCTACATTATCTGGATTGGCTTTTAGATACGCCTGGGCCTTTTTTATGGTATTATCAATATCTCCTTTCATGTGACATTCTCTCATCTGCTGTATTTCTTTTGAATCCATAGGTGCAGAAGACCCTTTGGCTTTAAGGTCCGCCTGAGAAAACATAAGAGCTATAAAAATAAACGCTACCAGGAATACACCGCTGCTTATGGAAAACAAATAAATCTTTTTCATAAATCCTCCTTTAACAAAAACGCCCATTCATTGCATACGCATGTCTCCGACGCGCAGGGATACGCGTCGTTTAAAAGCGTGAAATTCTCATCCGCTATATTGCCTATTTTAGTATCCCCTGAATTCAGCCCCCCGCATCTTAATACAGTGCCGTCAGAATGGATTACGCCATACAGACACCCCGCATAGCACATCTTCCCCTTAGTGACCTGCCTTTTAGTTTGGAAAGTCTTGCCTCCTCTCTCGCCAAGATATGGCGCTATAATGCTTCTCTCTTCATCAGAATAACCATCAGGATACTGAATGCCGTTATATTCTCCGAAAAACGGCTGGACAAACATCTCTATTCCGTGTTCTTTGAATTTTTTATCATAGTGCTTGAGTGTCTTAATCTGGGGCGGCCAGGCCAGAAAAGACGGATTTCCTGCGAGGCCATGCTCCCTTAAAAGCACAATCTTATCCAAAAAATCCTTAAATTCCGAGAAAAGCTGATGAAAAGAAGGATGTATTCTTATATTATCGGATTTAAGCTTTTTAATGACAGGCCTTGGGTCCCATGAAAGGTTACTGACTACTTCTATCCTGTGCCATCGCGACAGAGATATTATCAGGTCTGTAAATTGAGGGTATAAAAACGGCTCCCCTCCTGTTACAAATATCTTGACCTGGCCATGCTTTTCATGCATGCGCAACCAGAATCTCTCAAGCTTATCCAAAGGGATGACTTTATCGCGACCATTGATCTCAGTCCATTTCCCGAAAAACCAGCAATAAGGGCACCTGAAATTGCATTTAGAGGTTATATCCCAGTTAAACGATACTTGCCTATTGACATGCCCTGGCGCCAAAGAGGTATCTATTCCGGATAGCTCCTTTATTTTTTTATTAATTATTGTGTTTTTGGGGTCAATCTCCAGGTATTTTTTGAAATAGCTTATGGCTTTCCTGAAATCTTTCCTGGATTCATAATAATAACCAAGATTATAATAACGGTCTAACTCAAAAGATGTCTGCAGGCCTAACCCTATTGAAACGCCAAGTTCTATAGCCAATTTTGAAAATTCTTCGCATCGCCTTAATCTTTCAGGATAATTATTTTTTCCATTACTGGATTCCCAGTAAAGATTATTATCCGTATTGACAACAATGTCGAATTCTTCCATATGCCCGGCCACATAACTAAACGGCTCTATGGTAAAAAAGGTCCTGCTCGGGTATACAGTGCCGATCGCTTTGGAATTATGGCGTAAAAAATCAAGGGTAAGCTGAAAATCTTCCTCTGTCTCGCCAGGAAAACCAAACATAAAATTTGTCGTAACGTGAATTCCTGCATCATGAGCGTTCAAAAGCACTTTTTCAGCATCTTCTATTCTGTATTTCTTTTTTATTAAACCCAGTATGCGTTCTGAGCCTGTCTCTATGCCTACAGAAAGATGATGGCATCCTGCCTGTTTCATTTTATACATTAATTCCAAAGTCATTTCAGGCCTTATTATAATATTAGCGTGCCACCTGATGCCTTTTTTGGGCGGGTCAGCAATCATTAAATCACAAAAATCGCTTAAAGCCTTTACGTTTCCATTTAATTCCAGATCCAAAAATTCTATATGCTCTATTTCAGGGTTTTTTTGAATATGGTATTTAACTTCATCGTATATCCTTTTACCGGTCATAAAACGAAATCCCGGCCAATATGCCTTTGGGCCGCAATATGCGCAGTTTAGAACGCACCCGCGGCTGGTCATTAAAGAGACATGCTTGCCAAGATGCCCTGGAGAATCATATCCATCCAAATGAAAACTTTCCAGGTCTAAAAAAGGCAGTTCGTCAAGATTTTTCATAGGAGGACGGGGCTCGGTTTTTACAACCTTTCCTTCTTTTTTAAAATATATCCCTTTGCAGGCAGCAAGATCTTTATCTTGCATAAAAAAATCAGCTAATTCAATGAATGTTTCTTCCCCTTCTCCATAAACAATAACATCTATAAATTCATTATCCAATATGCCGGCTGTATCTACGGGCATAAAAAACATCGGCCCCCCCAAAACTATTTTTACATGAGGCATTCTTGTTTTAATTTTCTCTGCGAATAATAAAGTAGCGGGCAAAGAACATACATTTACGGAAAAACCTATCATATCCGGAGCGGTTTTTATGATATTATCTATAAAGCTATTTGTTATCTCAGCGTTGTCTTCAAAAAATTTTTTCACATTATCTTCATTGCCCCAGAAAGAACTCTGCTCTATTGCCCACGCATTAACATACTCTTCTTTACGTTGATTATATAGGCCTATATTAAAATCAAAAACAGAAACTTCGTAAGAGGCTTTTTTTAAACAGCTTGATATCTGCGCAATCGCTACCGGCGGCTCGCTAACCCCCCATACAGGGGCCTGAATAAGGGCTATTTTATATGCGCGGCCTAGGCCTTTTGGCGCTAATGCATTGATTTCGGACTTTCCCCAGTGTTTTTGCCAAAAACCCTCTTTTCCCTCTATCATGCATCTCCAGCAATTGCAATTTTCGGCATTACATGGAAGCGGTTTCTCCAACAATCGGAAAGAATCATCGATAATATTTCCCAGGGAAAAACTATGGTCCCTGCAACATCTGGATACTTCTCCATCCGGATGAATAAATACATAATTCTGCCCCATCCTGCACAATTTTCCTTTGGTAGAATCGGATTCCTTTGTGGTTTTAAAATTAAGCGTTTTTAAATTACAGTCATCATTAAATATATTAAAATACTTTCTTTCTTTTTCAGTATATCCCTGCGGATACGACCTGTTTTCAAACTGTCCTATAAAAGGCTGAAGGGTTAACTGGCATTCAGTAGAATCAATCGCCTCCTTTATCTTCTCCATCTTTTCCAGTAATGGCGGCCATGGGACAAAATTCACCGTAGGATTAAACCCATAACTTCTCAGCAATTTTAATTTTTTTACAAATATGTCCAAATCAGAGAATTCCGGATGAAAACTGGTTTCTATTCTTAATCTATCCGGCCCGATATGCTTAACCAAATGCTCTGCATCCCATTCTAAATTAGTACAAACGCTTATAATATGTATTTTAGACAGCTCGATAACAAGTTCCATGAACCCGGGATACGTAAAAGGCTCTCCTCCGCTTATAAGTATCTCCCAAGTGCCGTAGCGGTCGTAATTTTTCTTCCATATTTCAATCCATCTATCAATTGATATATATGCAGCTTTTCTAGCGTCTTTATGCTCCGGTTTGGGGGCATGGCAATAGCTGCACTTGTAATTACAGGCATAATGAATATTCCATGTCGCAAATACCCTGTAAGGAGAAGTCTCTCTTCCAAATTTCAGCTTATATTTTTCGAAATTATCTAATCCAGTATCCATTGCGATTCTATGGGACAATATTCTTTTTCACAGATAAGCGGCTTATCCAAAAGTTCGAAACCTTCATCTGATATATTGCCTACATCTCCATTTTGATATTGACTGCATCGGTCTACTGTTCCGTTAACCCTTATGACTGCATACTTATGGCCTGCATTGCACAACTTACCTTTTGGAGATATCCTTTGCAATTGATAATCCTTCTTTTCTCCTTTATAAGGAGTAACTTCTTCTATGATTTTCTTTTCTTCTTCGGTATTCAAAACCACCTGATTGCCTCTTAATGGCAGCGGGATAAGGTTGATGCCGCATTCTTTTAATCTCCTGCTGCGCTCAGGCATTTCTTTAATCTGGCCGGAATGCGCTACATAAAATATCTGGGAGTTTGACAGATATTCTTTAACCTTATTTACTTTAATAAAAAAATCTTCAAAATCAGCAAATGAAGGGTGAAAAGTAGCGGAGATCTTCAAATTTTTCATAGAAACCCCGTTAATCATCCTGTCTATGTCCCAGGATAAATTTGTGCATATATCTATCTCATGCCTTACTGTCAAATTTCTTACCAAATCATAGAAATAAGGATATGTTGAAGGCTCGCCTCCTGACATATATATGCGGCAATTTCCGTATCTATCGAAAATTCTATCCCAAATAACCAGCCATTGTTTTTCATTCAAACATAAGGCCTTCTCGGAATGATTCTCCCATACGCCGCAATACGGGCAACGGTAATTACAAGTATAACAAAGATCCCATCCGAAAGTAATTTTTATTTCCTCATTTCCCATTTTGATTATCTTTTGCCTTTCTTGTAACGCGGCTATTAACTCTAAGTTCTATGCCTAATGATAGAATATGCTGGCGCATTTCTTCGGCTCTTTTAACTCTTTCTTCGTAGGTATTGGTTCCGTCCTGGCTTTTCCAATAAACTGCCTTGTCTATTCCGGAATCAATACTATTTGATCTTTCTTTATCAAGATCCGGATAAATAACTCCATATTTATCTGCATGAGTGTCAAGATATGAGCCGGGATATACGCGGCAGCCATCATAAGTAAGCCTTATTTCATCTATAAATTCTTTATTTCTTGTTACAAAACCTATTGTTTCAAGGAAATCTTTTCTTGTTTCAGTCGGAAATCCTACCATAATATTTATTGTTGTTTTAATGTTGGCGTTGTGAGTATCTTTGATAACCCTTTCAGCTAATGGTATTGAAAAATGTTTACCCATATCCATGATAACCTTTTCTGAACCGCTTTCCAATCCATATCCCAATCCGATACATTTTGCATTCGATGCAAATCGCAACAGCTCCTCTGTCATCTCAGGCCGTATTATAGCGTCTCCTGACCACACCCAGTCACTCCTCAATAAACCTTTGGAGACCGCTCTTGAGGTCAAATTGCAATATTCACTGAACGACTTCATATTCCCATTGATTGTCTTGTCGCAAAACCGTATATGCCTTAAATCTTTATATTTTTCTGTCAGATGCGATACTTCATCGAATATCCTTTTACCGCTCATGGAACGATATCTTTCATTTTTCCAATCAAGGCAAAAAGCGCATTTCCATGGGCAGCCTCTGCTTATAAACATCTCAAGGACATCTTGAAATCTATAATTTTTTAAATCAAAATCTGAAAAATCAAAAAACGGCAAATCATCCATATTTTCAACTACAGGGCCATTACTGCAATCCATCACTTTATTATACTTTTTAAAAATACCGTTCAGTTTCCCTAATGTATTTGTTTCTATTGCATTCGTTATTTCTTTTATAGCTACGTCGTCTTCTCCGCAGATAATAAAATCTGCCGGTATTTCCTTTTGCCTGGCTATAATTGATTCAATATCTTTTTGCCCTGTAACCAATAACCCGCATAAAATAATTATTTTATCTTTATTTTTTTCTTTAATAATACTGGCTAATTTAACTGAATTATAGTATGTCTTGCCGACGCATTTAAATACAATCACATATGGATTATCCGATAATATCTGGCCAGCGCAATACTCAAAAAAATCTTTGCTATCTTCTTGAAAATTTTCTATGGTTTCAGAATCCGGCTCTAATAAAAAATGTTTCCAGTATCTTCTTTGACTAAAAGAATTAGAAAACATTAATGTATTTATATCCCAGAGAGAAACCTTATGATTCTGGCTCTTCAAGATAGAAATAGCCATAGCGATTTCCGGAGAAGGGCTTTCTCTTCTTTGCCATGGCATCAATACGATCGCGATTTTCATGCTAAACTGCCTTCTCTCTTTTTTCGGTTACAGGCTGTTTATCAATACTATCCCATCGCTTTAACCATTTATCTTCTTCGCCTAAAATCATTGCCTTATGACAAACGCAATTCTTAGAGCGCTGCAGGCACAACAGCGGTTCTTTTGTAAAACTAAACGTATTGTCAGTGACATTGCCTAAATTCCCCCAATCCTTATGAACTGCAGCGCAGCATCTATGAGCATTGCCATTTGGTGTGATTTTTGCGTATCTCTGACCCATGCGGCATATTGTATCCTGCTCCCTGACTACTTTTCTTTCTACCCAGGTTTCATATAATTCTTTGTTTGCTTCGACTCCTATTGAAACCCCGAGTTTTTTTAGAAAATCTTTTTCGCTGTCAGTATATGCTTCAGGGTATTTCTTATCATCACAAGGCCCCCGGTAAGGAAAAATAATTAAACCCAACCCCTCTTTTTCAAATGCATTTTTGTATTCTGCAATATCTTTTAAAAACGGAGGATATGCAACAACAGTGATACTTATCTGGTATTTATTATTTCTTAAAAATAAGACCTTATTAATAAAATCCTGGACACTTACAAATTCCGGATGAAAGCTTGAATTAATCCTGACTCTTTCGGGCTTTACTTTTTTCATAAATTCATCCGTATCCCAGGAAAGATTTGTAGAAAATTCAAATGTGTGCCATTTTTGTAATACTGATATTAAATCTATAAAATTAGGATACGTAAACGGCTCTCCTCCGGTTATGCTTATCTGACAAAAACCATATTGTTTATACATGCTTTCCCATATATCTACCCATTCTTGTAATTCCAGATATTTAGCTTTAATACAGGATGTCTCCGGCTCAAAATGCAAAAAACAATACGTACAATAATAGTTACACTGGTAATGAATATCCCAGGTAAAGAAAAAGCCTGGCGGTTTTATTTCATTCGTCACAGTTCCTCCTTCATGCATTGCGGTGCCCCGGGTATATCCAAAAATTTTGCCAATGTTCCTCTTTTCCTGCCAGCATGCATTTATGACAAGGGCAATTATCGCATTCACAAGGCATTGGCTCATCCAATAATTTGAACGTTCCATCCGCAAGATTACCCAGTTTCAAAACTCCGTTACCACAGCAGCGAAAGGCCTCGGCATTAGGATAAACCCTGGCATACATCTGCCCCATCCTGCACAGCTCTCCCTTTATTGAGCTCTTGCCTTTATCAGTTCTCCAATCAATTGTATTTTTATTAACAGTGCCTATATCGCCAAAGGTCATGAGCTTTTTTTCTTCTTCTGTATAATTTTGCGGGTATTCGCGGCCTGCAAATTCTCCGCTGAACGGAAGGATTGAAAAGTGAATATGTTTTTCTTCCGCGGATTTTTTGTATCTTTCCATTTCTTTCAAATGCACAGGATAAGCTACATAATTTATCCACACATCAAAACCCTTATCTTTCAGTAATGACATATTATTAAGAAAATCGGAAAAATCTGCAAATTCCGGATGAAAACTGCCACCCAAGCGCGCCCTATCCGGACTAATATTGTTAATAAAGGGCTCGATATCGCATGAAAGATTCGTAGAGAACTCCAGCGTATGCTTTTTAGACAGCCTTTTTACCAATTCTATAAAATTCGGGTATATAAAAGGCTCTCCGCCACTTATATGTATATGACAGCTCCCATAATCATTGTATATTCTATCCCAAATTTCTACCCATTTATCTACGCTTATAAATATGGTCTCTATATTCTCAGGCTTGCAATAACTGCATTTGTAATTACATTCATTATTTAGATACCAGGAGAAAAAAACCTTGTGCGGCGCCAGCTTTGCCCGATCTAATCCATTATCGTTCATCTATCGATTCTCCTATCAATTACAGCCCATCGTGATCTTAATTGGCTGATTGCTTCCTTAATTTTTCAATCAGTCTTATGCTTTTAGCATCGGTATGAGCCTTCTCTTTAATTATAGCCTTGTATATCTCCAGGCGCCTTAACCTTTCCTCATAATTATTTACTCCGTCAAGCGATACCCAATCCGGCTGCTGGCACCTAATGCCCCATTTATCCTTATTAATATCCAAATCAGAACCCTTTGATATAGAAAGGACATTCAAAGCTATGATCTGGGAAAATTCTAAGTTTCTTTTTACAAAATCTACCGATTCCTGAAATTCAATTTCTGTTTCCCCGGGAAATCCTATTATAATATTAAAATTTGCCTGTATGCCTGCCTCATAAGTATTGCGCATTACCTCTTCTGCCAGCTCGGCTGTAAATTGTTTATTCATAAGTTTCAGGATTTTATTACTGCCGCTTTCTATACCGTACATAAGCGTATGACAACCTGCTTCTTTTAGCTTCATCAAAAAATCCCTTGTCATTCCTTTTCTTATGCTTGCCTGCGCGCTCCAATTAATACGAATATTATTTTTAACTATCAAATCGCATAACTCTTCTAACATCTTCATGTCTCCATTTATTAAAGAAACGTTAAAATAAAAACTGTCAATGTGAGGATACCTGTTTAATTGAAAAACAATTTCCGAGTAAACATGGCTGCTGGTCCTGGTCCGAAACTTCCGCATGAAAATACTTTCATTGCAAAAACTGCATTTATAAATACAGCCCTTGCTTACTAAAATCGGCAATGCCATGGAATTGTACCTTTCAACATCAAAATCTGAAAAATCAGCAAAGGGAAGAGAATCCAGATTCTCCATGATATCCGGGTCTCCGCAATCTATAATTTTATTATCCTTGCTTTTATAGGCAAAGCCTTGACAAAAGTCTACTGCGTTTTTATTCTCAATAATGTCCAATAAATTCCCCAGGCAAATTTCGCCCTCGCCCAAACACACGGCATCCACTGCCGGTTCTTTTATTAATTCTAATCCGCTCAAATATTTGTAACAATAGGAACCGCCTAAAATTATTATTTGCTTTGGCTTTCTTTCCTTAATTATTTTTGCTAACTCCAAAGTAAAAGGAGCTGAGCGGTTAATCACGCTAAATCCAATCACGTCTGGATTCACACGCATAACCTTAGAGATAAAATCTTCTATAAAAGGCCTGTGCTTCTCTATGAATCCCAGAATAAAGTCTCTGTCAAGCCACTGGTTTCCTGTTTCTGTGCTGGCCCAAGCTTCTTTCTTAAAACTATCATCGGCATAGTCATAGATTTCCTTATTCATATCCAAGCAAGAGGCCTGATAACCCCTGGTTTTCAAAACTGCCTTAAGTAAGGCTAGATTATATGGCGGGGTATCAGCAGTCCACCCCGGAGGATTAATCAATGCAATATTCATACAAGTAAAAATGCCCATTCATTACAGGGGCAATATTTAGAACTACACGGCAAGGGGTCGTCTAATAGTTTAAAATCCTTGTCATAGAAATTCCCCATAGAGATGTCGGAATCAGAAGACGCCCCGCCCCCGCATCTTACCGTAACTCCGTCAGGAAAAATAACAGCATATCTTTGCCCTGCGCGGCATAACTTACCTTTAACTTCCTGTGGCGTAACCTGAAATTTCTCGCCGCACCGGTTATCAACATAGGGCGCCATAATCTCTTTTTCTTCTTTTGTATACCCTGCAGGATAATCAACTCCTTCGTATTTACCCCAGAATGTCAAAAGACAAAAGTTAAGGCCCCCTTTAGCAAATTTCTCTTTATAATAATCTATGAGCCCTATCTGCGGCGGATAGGCAAGATAAGTAACATTATCGCCGAAATTATGCTCTTTTAAAAGCAAGGCCTTTTGTAAAAAAGACTCGAATTCAGCAAAAAGGGGATGAAAAGTAATGCGCATCCCCACTTTCGACGGATCAGCAGTCGCCACAAATTTCTTGATATCGCAAGATAGGTTTGTCGCGATATTAACAGTATGAATAGCGGACAATTCTTTAATTAACTCGGTAAAACCAGGATAAATAAATGGTTCGCCTCCCAGAATATCAATAACCACGCTACCATGCCTCTTATATATACCCTCCCAATGCCCTATTAATTCTCTAACTGAAAGATGGCGGTTCTTGCTGGCCAGGTTTTGCCATTCACCGTGAAACCAGCAATAAGGGCAACGATAGTTACAGCTAAAGGTTATATTCCAGCTAAAAGAGATAGGATGCATTTTTTATGTAAGTTTTAGGTTGCTCTTATCAATCGTTCCATTTGCGCATATTACATTACATGAATGATAATCATAATTTAAGATGTCCCGCCTTAATTTAATAAGCATCTCTCCATTCCAGATGTCTTTTATGGAATTATTGTTAAGATTCCCTACTATATAATTACAATGACAATAATTTTTTACTTCTCCGTTGATTTCTATAAATAACTGCTGCCAGGGAGCAAGGCAGATTGTCTTGTCCGAAAATTCTGTATAATTGACCTGATTATCTTTCGCCGGCGGTTCCTGTCTCACTATGCCGGTAAATCTGTCGGCAAGATAAATGCCATTCTTATTCGCCTTCTCTGACAGCTTTGGCATGAGGTTGGAAAAATAACTCCGGATTTCAGGATCATCCGGTGACAGATATTCTTTTTCATTGAATTCCGAACCGTTAGGATAAAGTGGGGTTAGAATTATAAAATTAAACTTATTCTCAATGGCAAAATCCAATATCCCCTCCAGTTCCAGATAATTCCTTTTCATCACAATAATATTCATTGAGAGAGAAAGCGGATGCTGGCTCTTGGATCTTAATGAGTTAAACAAAGCCAGATTGCGCTTTAAGCGCTCAAAACTCGCGCCCCTGCGCAGCTCCTCATAAGTATCCTTCTTGATACTTTCTACCGGAAGCATAATACAGAAATACGGTATTTTGGAAAACAACTCAAGCCATTCATCATTCAAAAAGGCCCCGCTGGTAATAAGTGTGTGCTGTATGTTGGGAAAGCGTATTGACTCCCTGATCATCTCTTTAAATCTCGGGTGCAGATATGCCTCTCCCCCTTGCCATACACATCTTTGCAGGTACGGGAAAAGCTGAATTATCTCATCGCATATATTACTAGGCATTTCCCAGCCGGATGAATAGCGATCCAGATAAAGGCAAAATGGGCATTTTATATCACAACGCATAGTAAGGGTTACATGGATTGTTCTTATACGCGATTCAAGATATATTTTTTTCTGCCGGATCTCTAATTCATTAAGCGCCTTATTCGCATAGAAGGTATCGCCTTTTAATTTAGCCAATTGAAGCGTTTTTTCTAAGAGCTCGTTGGCTAGACTGTAGCGCTGTTTTACCCAGTGCCTCGACAACGCTAAGTCAAAAATTTCCTTATAATTGTCCCAGGCGTAGGCAGAGATAATTTCTTCTTTTTCTAAATCTGAAATACCTGCTGTATTATATACAATGTCATTTATCATGCTAATCAGTCCTTACGTATGATAACCTTCCAATTGATATGTATCTACCGCATTATTAAGGCAGGTTTCTGAACACCAATTTTCTATGGTGCCTTTAATTATGTTTTTGCGGTATGCCTGCATAACGCTATTATTCCAAATATCTCCTATCGGCGTTTCCATGATATTGCCCGCATTTTCGCAGCATAAGCAATCCGGACGGACAATCCCGCCAGCTGCCGCGTCAATAAATATCTTCTTCCAGGGAAGCTTACATTTTAATTTTGACTGTAAACTATTTTGTTCTTGCCGGACAGTTGATGATTCCTCTTTTGTATCCCGGTTTTCTGTCTGCGCATCTGTCAAAAAAGGCCTAAAGGTGTACTCAAACCAAATACCCCTGTCCTTGCATCCTTTTTCGATACTAGCTAATTCAAGGCGTAAACACTTAATAGCTTCCATATCCCGATTGATCAAGATATCTTCTTCAGGCGTCACGTCAGGCCTTAAAAAATCAAAGCGCAGATGTTTAATCCCGTATCTCTGGCAAAAATCAGGAAATAAATACAGTTCTTTATAATTAGAGCGCATTACGACTGCATTAATATGAAGCTGGATTGAATCGCCGCATTTTTTATTCATTTCATTTATTATTTCCAGGCTTTCTATCAGACGTTCAAACTTAGCCCCTTTCCGGATATTTTCATATTTATGCTTGGTTACAGCATCGATAGAAAATGTCAAATTCACTTTTGAGTTAGCAAATATTTCCGCCCATTCTTTATTGATAAGCAGGCCGTTGGTTATAATGCTCTGGTCGATATTAGGATGAGCGCTTGCCTCCAAAAATAAATCTTTAAAATAATCCACCAGAAACACTTCTCCGCCCTGCCAATCAATAGCCTCTAAATAAGGAAATAAATTTCTTACCTGCTTGATTATATCAAATGCAAATGTTTTGTCCGGACCCGGTAATTTACTGCGGGAACACATAATACATCCTACGTTGCATCTAGTAGTCAATACCACCATTAACATTGTTGGTTTTGATTGAAGTATAGTTTTACCGGCTTTTATTTCGTTTTCATTAAGCTCTTTATTAGCTATGAACAAATCTGTTTTAGCCATGGGATCAAACCTCTATAATTCGCTTAATATTCTATCTGCAATCACTTTTGCCATAACTCTGTATCCGTTACCAGTACAATGCCCATCTGGAACAAAATATATATCTCTATTTTCTTTAGATAGAATATTTTTAAAAGTAGATATTAGGTCTATATAAGCTAATTTAAATTTATCCGCCACCTCTTCCATGCGAATAATAGCCGGGTATTTATATTCAGGGTAACTGCAAAAGATTAACTCTATCTTATGAGCCTTGGCTATACGCGCTATCTCTTCTAGATTACTACGCATAATCTTCTCGATTAATTCCTTTCTGATATTGGATAATTTATTTTGTACCTTTTCACTGCCTATATCTTCTGCAGATTTTCGCTCTATATTTAAACCCATGCTGCCGGTTTCTTTTCTGTATTTTTCTGTAATAATACTATCGAAATCTGAGTAGGATTTATTTCTTTTTAATATTTTTTCTATTTTTTCATCATATTTTTTCTGATTATGATACGCGGATAATAATAGCAGATAGGCAGGCCGCTTCACATTCTCACTTGCGGAACTCATTTTTAATATTTTAATTGAATAGATCATTGCCCTCTTAAAATTACCTTGCTCCCGAAACATATGCGATAACTTATTATAAGCATCCATATTCATCGGGTTTATCAGCAACATTTTATTGAAATAATCCGCTGACATATTTAAATCATGTTGGTTATAGTATTTTATTGCTAATTTTTCATTTTCAAGCTCTATTTCAGATTTTTTAACTTCATATACAGGCTTGCGTATCGTCGCTCTTAAATTCATAAAACCTATTTTTGCTAATTTATATATTCTTGACCTGCTGATTATTGATTCCAATCTAATTATAAGAGGCACTGAGTTGATCGGCAAGCAAGCAAGATTTAATCCGGTATAATTCCAGTCATCATTAGTGCCAATTATAACAATCAGTATCTTAGGGTCATGGCTCATAATTAAACTATTTAGCGCCTTCAATGCTATTGATGTGGTACCGCCCCCTAAACCTGCGTTTACGACCCTGAACTTGACTTTATTACCTTTTGCATTCAATATCTTTTCAAGTTGCGATGGATAATCGTCTCCGGCAATAGCCCCAATACCCATAGTAAAAGAATCCCCTATGCAGACAATAGAATAACGGCTATCGCTGTGATTAGAATATTTTACACAATGATTTTTTAGATAAATAAAACTAACTGCCCATAACACGCTTTCTAATAATATAAATACAAATATTAAACCGCACGCTATTAAAGATATTTTTTTAAACCAGCTTGATAACATAATTTTACCCATCCTAATTAATCTTTGAATTATAATTAAATTTTTGCGCCTCAGCAATATAAAAAGGATCTATCAAACTTTTCATTTCCTTGTGTCTAATCCTTTTGATTTCATTCGGGATCCTTAGAAACTCTCGCATGTGCGAAAAAACATAGCTATAAGGAAGGTCCCCGTACTCATTGATCCCCACAGCATGTATATAACGCTTATTTCTGCTTAAAAAATCTATTGATTGTCTGAAATCTTCTTCTGATTCATCGGGCATTCCCACCATCATATCTACAGCCACGCCTATCCCCGCCTCAAAAGTTTCTTTTATCACCCTTTCTATGGTCTCTATATTTATTTTTTTGCCGAGTTTTTTAAGAAGCCTTTCAGAACCGCTTTCAACCCCATAGCACAAATTATCAAAACCTGCTGTTTTCATTTTGGAAAGCAGCTTATAATTTAGCTTTGGGTTTGTGCTGGCAAAACCTTGCAATCTAGTATCGAGGCCTTTAGATAAAATAAGGTCACATAGCTCTTCTATCTGTTTAAGGTTACTTGTGATTGAGGCGTCGCAAACCCTAAAACTATTCATGCCTGGATATTTCTGTATTAAATATTCAATTTCCTGGATAATATTATCTGGAGAACGCCAGCGAAATTTCGGGTACATTCCTCTCGGACAATACTCACAGCTATATAAACAACCGCGGCTAAAAGAAATAGGCAAAAGATTATTTTCGGCATAAAGCCCTAATGGAAAAACATCAAGGACAATGCGGGGCAAATCATCTAACTTCTCAACATATTCTCCCCAGCCGCAATCCTTTATTGCTCCGCTAACATTAATAATGCTTCCAGGTATTGAGGAAATTCTTCTGTCTTTATAAATTGATTCTATAGCTTTTTTGATCGTGAGTTCTGCTTCTCCGTATATAACTAAATCAATAAAAGTTTCTTTAGCAAATTTTTCTCCCGAAAGCAAAGGATAGCATTCCGGTCCTCCGAAGATCGTAACTACCGAAGGAAACCTGTCTTTTAATCTCTTGGCTATTTCTACGCTCATGCAGGCATTGCTATTCCAAACATTAAAACCTGCTATTTCCGGCTTTAATTCTTCTATGCGGTTAAATACATTCTCAAAAAATAAAGAATATTTTATAAGCAAGGTTTCATAAAAATTCTCAAATGAGTGAAGATTAGAGTATTTCAGTATATCCTTATCTACCTTGTCTAAAATATGGTAAAGCTCTATATTTAAATCAAATACAGATACGTCGTGGCCCTCTTCTAAAAGACAGGAAGCAATATAGACTAATCCTATATCCGGACAATGACCGGTTGATATTGGCGGACATCGTATGAGTAAAATTTTCATTTTAACCTATGCCTCTACTAAATTATCGTATTCATTACTAGAACATGTTTCAGCTTCACATGGCGATGGGTTTTCTAAAAGCCGGAACCCTTCATCAGTAATATTACCTATTGATTTATTTCCAAGCGGAGAACACCTGACGACATTTCCATCTGCCTGTATATCCGCATATTTACAACCAGCTTTGCATAATTTGCCTTTTGGGCTATTAGCATTGAGATGGTATGAAAGCCTGTTAACATCTCCTAGATACGGCCGCATCATATCCCTTTCTTCCTGCGTATAAGCATCAGGATATTTTTTACCTTCATGCTCTCCCCAAAACGCTGCCAGGGCAAAATTTATTCCTGCCTGCCTAAAAACCTTGCTTAACCTGTCTATGTGCCCCATTTGAGGAGGATAAGCCAGAAAACATATTCCTGATTTAAACCCTGCGTCATTTAAGATTTTAGCTTTTTTCATAACTGTATCCAAGTCTATAAAAAGCATATGGTAATTTAAATCTAAATCCACTCTCTTGGGACTAATCTGTTTTACAAAACGTTCAATATTTCCTGAAAGATTTGTTGTAATTTTTACCAGATGCATATCGGAAAGCTTTCTTACTAATTCAATAAAATTAGGGTAAACAAAAGGCTCTCCTCCTACAATCTCTATCTTTACCTCTCCATACCTATCATAGATCCGCTTCCAATGCACCATCCATTCATCAGGAGAAAGATCCAGATTGCGAATGCTCATCTTTGCCCACTCTTTATAAAACCAGCAATAAGGACATCTAAAATTACACCTGTAATGTATATCCCAGGCAAATTTTATTTTGTCAGTGCTTGATAGTTTAATGCGAGAATCTACAACAGGTGCATCTTCGTTAAGAGAAACATCCTCTTTCTGCGAATTCCCTTCAATGCTATATTCCTGACACGGACAATATTCAGTGTCGCAGGTCATTGACCCATCAAGCAAATCAAAACCAGGGTCAAATAAATTCCCAATTATTAATTTTTCACCTATCTGTCCGCATCTGGATACTTTACCGTCTGGAAAAATTAAAGCCGAAGTATGCCCCGCTGAACACAAATCCCCTCTTTTCTGTACTTTATCAAACCACGCATCGTCTATACCGATTAATTTCCTTTCTTCCTGATTATACCCTTCCGGGTATTTAACGTCTTTATATGAGCCGAAAAACGGTATAATCTTAAATTCTTCCCCTGTTTCAGATTTCAATTTATCTTTATCGCCTTGTAAATTTGCTAAAAACGGAGGATACGCGACCAAATTCAGGCATCCTTTAAAATTATATTTTCTGACTAACTTTACCCTTTCTATAAAACTATCTATAGTGTCAAACTCTCTCTGGAATGAAAGAGAAACCGATACGTTCTTAGGATCTATTTCCTGAATAAATTTACTTAAATTCATCGAAGAATTAGTAGAGATATTGATATGGAAACAGATTTTTGAAAGTCTTTTGATTAAATTTATAAAGTTAGGATAAATAAACGGCTCTCCTCCTGTAATAACAAGAAATATCTTTCCGTGTTTTTCATAAATCGCGTTCCAATATTTCATCCATTCATCTACTGAAAGATATGTATTGCGTTTTCTATATTCCTCCCATTTGCCGTTAAAAAAACAATAAGAACACCTGTAATTGCAATCGTATGAAATATTCCATGTGAATCGTACTTTTGGATGCGTATTATCTATCATTAAAAATTATCCTCCCAGGATTCATCTATCTTATTTTCTTCCCTGCCGCGGTGGATTACATGACTAGGAAATAAGTTTACGCTAACAGGGTTCGCTCTATGGCAGTATTGGTAACATTTCGTGCGTTTAGACTTCATAAGCTCTTGTCTTACCTTAATATAATATTCTGAGTTCCAGATATTATCAAAGTTTACGTTCCCTTCTAGCTTTAAGTCGCAGCCATGCGAAGCATCGCAAGGTAGAACATGGCCATCGCCATCCAGCATTACCTGGCTCCATAATTCACGACATATCCCTGTTTCTGGATAATTATTAAGTCCAAATCTTGGGGGCAGGATAATCTTAATTCCTATTTTCTGCGCTATCGACTCTGCTTCATTAAAGACCTGATTGGTAAGTTCCTGTTTGAAATAAGAAGATAAATATTTCTGCGCAGGGATATAAACGTAATTATAATTTACTATTACGCTATCTACGCCCAGCTTACCTGCCAGTCGCACAAAATTCGGTAAATCTTCCATGTTAAGAGTTGTGACAACAAAAAAAAGATCTATTCTTACGTTATTATTTTTCTTGCGGCATTCTATTAAATATTTTATATTATTTAAAATTTTATCGAAATTATCCATTCTGGTGATTATTTTATGCAACTTTGCGTTAGAAGCATGCAGGGATGCATGTATTGAATATCTGCTCCTGTGAGATGTTATTAAATCTATTACCTCCGGCCTGAGTGAAGAACCGTTGGTAGAAAACATTTTCTCGATATAAGAATATCGCGGTTCAAAGTAGTTTAATATCTCTTTCCAGTCTGGTAATCTCAAAAACTCTCCAGATCCGGTGAAAATAAACTGTTCTGCTAAAGCCAATTCATATGGAATCTTGGATTCTATGCTAGTTTTAAACTTTGCAAGTTCAAAGTATTCATAACCATGACCCCTGGAACAAAATACGCAAGAAGCATTGCATGGCCCGGCAAACTGTAAGAAAAAAGTTTTTGGAGAAGAAAATAAAACGCTCTTACACCTGCCAAATTCTTCATTATTTAATGCGGAATTTTTACCAGCCAATGCTCTCATTGTATCTGCATAATCCTGAGCAATATCCGGAATGCCGTAACCATGATTATCGTTCATAATAACAATTAGCTTATTTGCTTCCGAATAGAATAATTCTTTATTTTTTTCATTATATTCTTCTGTTCTTATAAGATTGTTCAAATTTCTGATTTTAGATTTTAATAAAGCTTTGCTGAAACTGTTTTCCAATTTTACTGCATCCAGCATATCCTTATGGGGTATATGCGGATTTATTATATTCTCCATTGAATTCGCTAACCTTTCTTTTATGTCCCAGGAAACTTCAAATTCTCCGCTTTTAATTCTATCATTATAAACTGAAATTTTATTGTTAACTAAATTATTGTAAGGATCCATTTTATGGTATTCAAGAAAATATTCTACAGCTTTAGAGTAGTCCTCTTTTATTTCATAATAATTGGCCAGATTAAACCATTCGTCCTGTAAAACAGAGGTTTGCACGCCTGATCCTACTTCAATACCCAATCCAATGGCTAATTCACAAAATCTGCGGCAACGATCCATGCGCACAGGATATGTATTCAAGCCGTCCATACTTTCCCAGTAAAGATGCCCCGAATAACCTGATTTTATATGAAATTCCTCATGATGGTCATAGACATAGCTAAATTCTTCTAATGCAAAATATGTCCTGCTAGGATATACTCTATCTAAGAATTTTGCATTTCTTTTAATAATATCCAGCGTTTTGTTAAAATCCTCTTCTGTTTCTCCCGGGAAACCAAACATAAAATTTGCAGTTACGCATATTCCGGATTCATGCATCTGTTTAATAATCCTATCGGCATCTTTCATGCTATAATTCTTATTCATTATCTTCAGAATTCTTTCGGAACCAGACTCTATTCCAAATATAATATGCTCGCAACCTGCCCTGGCCATTTTTTTTATCACCTTTTCTATCATTTCTGGCCGAATGATCATATTGGCGCTCCAGTTGACATCCAATGGTTTGTCTTTCATTAAGTCACAAAATCTTATTAAAAATTTCACATTACCGTTGAACTCTAAATCCAAAAACCTCACGTGCCCTATATCATTATGAATATTTTTATGAAACGCTATCTCATTAAATATTCTCTCTCCGCTCATTGCCCTGTACCCCGGCCAGCATGGTGCATCGCTGCAGAAATAGCAGCGTTTTACGCACCCGCGGCTGGTCATTAAAGAAATATGGCGCGAATCATCGTAGTCTGTAAGCGATAAATCCGTAAAATCCAAAAATGGCAAAGAATTTAAATCTACGGCAGGGGCAGATTTAGTAACTAATATTTCTCTATTTTTTTTAAATGCAATTCCAGGAACCCTGGAAATATCCTGATTTTTTACAATAGAATCTGCCAGCTTGCAAATTGAATATTCCCCTTCTCCTATGATAGCCATATCTACAATATCGCTGTCCATGACTTCATTTATATATTTTTTGTTCAAAAATAAAGGCCCACCGAATACAATTTTTATATCTTTATTTACAGTTTTAAGCTTCTTGGCGAATTCATAACTCATATTTAAAGACGCGATATTTACAGAAAATCCGACGAGCGTTATTTTTTCTTTTAATAAAAAATCTATATAACAATTAATATCTCCGCTAATCTTACTAAAATAATCTCTTACTTTATCTTGTTTATACCAAAAATCGCTTTGCTCCCATGCCCAAAAATTTTTATACTCATTTGAACTGTTTAAGTATAGCTTTATATTAAGGTCTAGCGCCATAACCTCATGCCCTTCCTTTTTTAAACATGAGGAAAGCTGGGCAATAGCTGTAGGAGGCTCATATGTGCCCCATAAAGGGCATTGGATTAACGCAATCTTCATCTAATTATCCTTTTTCCGAATTCGGAGCCATCAATGCATTATGAACATTTTCAGCTATAATTCTGTAGCCATTTTCATTGCAATGGGCGCCATTGTTTTTCTGCAAATGAAAAATTATCCAGCAGATAATTGTAAATTATCCCACCAATTAAAGCATGGCCTTCCGGACCGGGATGTATTTCATCTTGTTTATTATGCCTTAGATTGTATAAATCTGATTCCGGTATATAATCATACAAATTGATATAATTTGATGCCAGGCTTTTTACCACACTATTAATGATTTTATAGCCATTTTTCTGACCGTTATCATATTCGCTCAATGGCTTGAGATATGGAAATATCGCTACCAATAAAGGCAGATTGTTATTCTTGCAAATCTCTACTATTTTTTCAGTATAGTATGTTCCATTTTGTTCTGTTGGATCAATACCCTGCGCTTTTTGTTTACCCGACAGGTAACTTTCTACTCTTAACATCGCAAATCTATAGACATACAAATGCTTCATAAGAAAAAGATTTACGTTATATATTTTTGAAACCTCTCTAAGAGGAGAATCATAAGAACAGACAATATTGTTTTTATTTTTATAGTATAAATTTATATTAAGATTGAAATCGTTCATAAACATAAAAATAAGCACCGTGTCTGGTTTATACCTTAACCCTTTATGCTGAAGATATAAGGCATAGCGCCGCACGTCATAACTCGGAACCCCTGCGTTCCATATCTCAAATTTATACCTTGAACTCAAATCCGGATTATTATTCAACTCGTTTTCCAAATACTGCCTTGACCAGTCCTGATGGGCTATAGAATCTCCTAGCAGCAGAATTCTAAATGTATTTTTATCTTTCTTAAGGCTATAACTCTTACCTACCAGCCCTAATGAATTTATATTGGATCCAAATGCGAAACTATTAGGAATATTTTCATAACCAAACAACGAAGAAGGCTGAAGCTTAGTATCATTGGGAGATTCCATCATGCGATCATCTTTAGATTGTCTGAATGATTCATATATATATCCAAATTTCGGATTTATCCTAAGAAATGCTTCTAATAATACAATCCCTAATGCAATACCTATTAAAAATCCCGCTAGTATATATAACGCTTTTTTCATAAGATTATTACCTAGTCAAAAAATGAAAAGTTCTTAATCAGATAATTGTAAATTATCTCTGCAACTAAGGCATGTCCCTCAGGGTTTGGGTGTGTTTCATCCTGTCTGGAATACCTCAGATCATATAAATCTTTTTCTGGCAGATAATTATATAAATTAATATATTCCAATTTTAACTCTTTTATTACATCATTAATAATCCTATATTCACTTTTTTGGTAAGCGCTATACTCATTCAAAGGCTTAAGATATGGAAAGATTACTGCGAGCATCGGTATTTCCTTCCCTCTGCACATTTCCGCTATTTTAGACAAATAATACTTTCCATTTTCTTCTCTCAAATCGATACCCGGGTTCTTTTTGCTGCCTGATAAATAACTATCTATTCTCAGCATTATAAATCTATAGAGATAAGAATATTTCATGAGTGATGGGTTAACGCTATAAATTTTTGAAAGTTCAGGTAAAGAAAAATAATACGAAATCAGCCCATTTTTTGTCTTGTAATACAAATTTTCATTAACTACAAAGTCATTCATACAAATAAAAATGATAACCATATCTGGTTTATAGCTCAGGCCTTTGTGCTGCAGATATAAAGCATACCGCCGCACGTCATAACTCGGAACCCCTGCGTTCCATATCTCAAATTTATATTTTAAATTTAACATAGGGCTGGCGTTTAACTTTTCTTCTAAAAATTGCCTAGATAAGTCACGCCAAGCAATAGAATCCCCTAGAAGCAGGATTCTGAATGTCTTATCATCCTTTTCTAGCTTGTAGCTTTTGCCAGCCAGCCCATATGAATTTGCCCCGTTACTATTTGGAATATTTTCATAACCAAACAATGAAGAAGGCTGTACGGGAGGGCCGGGAGACAATAACGTCGCATCTTCTTTTGAAGATAATACTTTGAATGATTCATATATATATCCAAATTTCGGATTTATCCTAAGAAATGTTTCTAATAATATAATACCTAATGCAATACCTATTAAAAATCCCACTAGTATATATAACGCTTTTTTCATAAGATTATTACCTAGTCAAAAAATGAATGGCAGGAAAGGATGTCTATATTAATCAATCCTAAATGTTTGCATTCTATGCAAATATGCCTTCTATGTTTGTTGACTATATTTTTATCTTTTATATGCCTTCTCGCAGTTTGGTACATCTCGCTGTTCCATAATTCCTCAAATGGCTGGTGGAAAAAATTGCCAAAATCATCTTTTTCTTCCTCTACAGAACAGCATGCTGAGACAGATCCATTTGTGTTAATAGTTACTGCCTCCCACGGCCAATTGCAGAAAGCATTACCGTTTGATTTAAAATAGTCGAAGGTCAGATTACTCTCTTTTGTTTCATTATGATAATTGCTATATTCCGAATTAAGAGGGATCCAGTTTTTATCCCCTATAAAAGCCTTTGTGATCCCGACGTGGTCTACGCCAAGTTTTTTACCCATTTTAATAGCGCTATCAATCTCATGTTCGTTATGACGGAATACCAAAAACTGCCATGTAATATACGGCTTTGAGCTTCTTAGTGCTTTTCGTTTTTTAAGCAATAACTTTAAATTACCCATAACAGTTTTAAAATCCCCGCCTATCCTGTATTTACTATAAGTATCTTCATTTAAACCGTCCATAGATACGACAATTTTATCCAGCCCTGATTTAACAAGTTTCTCTGCGCCTGCTTCGTTCAAACAGGTAAGATTAGTGTCTATCTTTATATCCGCAGAATACTGTTTGGCATGCTTAACCATATCAAAAATATTTTCATTTAAGAGAGGTTCTCCCCAGTTTACAAGATCCACGTGTATCAAATACGGCCCCAGCTTGTCTAATATAGCTTTAAAATCATCCAATTTCATCCTGCCCTTTGTCCTTACTTCTCTTTTCTGGCCGGTTGGGCAGAACGGGCAGCTCAGATTACAAAAATTACAAGGATCTATCACAAGCCAGTAAGGGTAACCAAACAGGATAATATCTTTCCTGGACTTCTGGACATCCGCCAGAATATAATTCGAAAGTTTAACCCATAGCCCATGTGAATAAAGAGCTCGCGACATAGACCTTTGTTTTTCATTAAAATCAAAATCATATAGAATCTTATCCAGGTCAATGCCCTTATATTTAATAGCGCTGAAATATTTCAATACCTTTGCCAGCTTCGCGCTCTCCAGAGATGCTATGCCTTCAGGTTGTTTTTTGCCGTTTCCGTTTGAAACTTTTTTCAGGTATCCGGAAATATCATCCAGGCGAGCTATATCTTGCTTAATCTTATCATCTGATGTTCCTCTATCTCCAATAGTAGTCTTCAGCTTCAAGCCATCGCCAAGGGCCTGTTTTGCCTTATCAAAAACCCCTTCCTCTTCATAACACCTGCTTAATTTATCCAATAAAGACCTATTTTTAATTTCGTATTTACTGGCCATAGCATAGTTCTCTACAGCTTTATTGTAATCTCTCCTGTAAAGATAATAATCTCCAAGTGTACTCCATTTATCAGGCTTATTTTTCAGAACCCCGGATGTCTCCGGTATCCCAAGCGATAACGCAACTTTACAGAATTCTTCATATCTGAAGAATCTCTCCGGATAATTATTTTCTCCGCTATTCGAATCCCAGTAGAGATGATGAGACCTGTGCCTTATGCCGAATTCTTCTGGATTATTATATAAATAAGTACCTTTATCTATAACGCAAAATGACTGGCTGGCCAGGATAGAATCCATATACCTGCTGTTTTCCTTAAGAAATTCCAATGTTTGGTTAAAATCTTCTCTGGTTTCAGTAGGAAGTCCGAACATGAAATTTGCCTGTGTAGAGATCCCCGCTTCTTTGGTTTCCTTTAATACCGCGCTAGCCACTTCAAGAGAAAACCTTTTATTCATATTTTCAAGCACCCTTTGAGAGCCGCTTTCAATCCCGTAACCCAACCACGAGCATCCTGAACGCTTGAGTTTTTTCAAAAAATCAAGGGTCATCTCAGGCCTGATAACTGCCTGGCCTGCCCATTGTATTTTAAGTTTATGCCTGACAATCAGATCGCTGAATTCCCCAAGTGACTTCATATTGCCGTTTACGAGAGACCCTATGAAATAAAAATAGTTGACCTGCGGAAATTTATCCATAAGCCGGGTGACTTCTTTATATATCGCCTTTCCTGATTTGGCGCGGAATTTTCCCCAGAATTGCCACTCGCTGCAAAAATAACAATGCGTAGGGCATCCCCTGCTGTCAAATATATCCAGCCGGTGCGGTTCTCTGTAAAGCCTGGATCTGATATCATCTTTAAAATCAGAATAATCCGGAGGAGGCAGACTATCGAGATTATCTACTCCAGGCGCATACCCGCCGTAACTTACGACACCGTTTCTCAGGGTAAGACAACCTTTTATGCTTTCTGTCTTATCTAAAGCATCTATTTTGTTTATTATATCTAACAAAGGGCTCTCGCCTTCCCCTGTGACAACTATATCCACGTAATCTTGCGCGATAAAATAATCCCCTTTTTGCTGCCTGGAGCAGTCAGGCCCGCCAAAGACTATTATCCTGGTTTTATCCCGCTCTTTTATTCTCCTAGCTATTTCAAGGCTCGCCCACGCTGAGCTGAAATGGACTGTAAAACCTATAATCCTTGCTTCTGAATTCAAAATTTTATCTATATAAAAATCCAGTATGCTTTCATTGGAACTTAAAAGGGCGCTGACCGCCTCCCTGTTCTCCCAATAAGAATAGTAATCCTTGTCATCCCACATCTTTTTAAGTTCACAAGGGCTGGCGTGATAAAGCGCATTATTAAGGTCAAATAGATATGCCTTATGCCCTTTTTGCCTTACGAGCGCAGCCAGTGAGCACATCGTATAAGGAGGGCAATCCCTTCCCCACGCAGGGGCTTGAATAAATGCCAGTTTCATTTATTACTACCTCTAATTCAAGACCAATTTCTGTACATCCGGCCTGAAGCTCACATGAGAATTCAGGATGT